>JAEEGK010004194.1_pt1 | contig 35527 bp, 35 predicted proteins | sample 8958771 | NCBI WGS metagenome assembly JAEEGK01 (sample SAMN16246547, study PRJNA631951) | gut metagenome | biome: gut microbiome; feature: rumen; material: SC-attached | host: Bos | place: Iran: Karaj | collected 2018-10 | reverse complement strand
TTCTTGGTATGGGAGATGCGCATCTTCACTGGCATCTGTATCCCAGACGTACAGGCGACATAGGAGATTACGGTAATCATGGAAGGGGACCTGTATGGTGGTATCCCATGGAGAAGATGTATTCCGATGACTGCCGCCCTGATGAAGCAACCCTTGAGGATATGAAACGGAGGCTTTGTGAGCAGCTGGATCTTCTGACGGACAGCCTGTCCTGATGATACATACCCTCTGTCGTTCTTTGCAGACAGATGATCTGCGGGGATGACAGAGGGTATTTTTATATTTTTAAAAATAAGTATTGCAATAATACTTAAAACGTGTATAATGAACTTAATTTAAGTATTGCTACAATACCTAAGTGATAATTTCACATTCAAACTAATTGTAAGATCACTTAAACAGATTGTGCTTTATCAAGCTAAAGTCTATTATTGATTTATAACGGAAACGGAGGATTCTATTATGGCTAAGAAAATCATCGTAGTAGTTGATATGCAGAAGGATTTCATCGACGGAGCGCTCGGATCGGCAGAGGCAGTTAAGATCGTTGATAACTGCGCTGAGAAAATAAAGGCAGCTAAAGCTAACGGTGATACCGTTATCTTCACCAGAGATACTCACGGTGAAAATTACATGAACACCGAAGAGGGCAAGAATCTTCCCGTTCCTCATTGTATTAAGGGAAGCGACGGATGGCAGATAACCGGAGCACTTGCCGGCATCATCGAAGATCCGATTATCCTCGACAAAGAAACCTTCGGAAGCAGAGATCTGGGAAAGCTCGTATCCGAGAAACTTGCTGAGGGTGATTACGACGGAATCGAGCTCTTCGGACTTTGCACCGATATCTGCGTCATCAGTAACGCACTTCTTATCAAAGCTTTCTGTCCCGATATCCCTATTTATGTAGATGCATCCTGCAGCGCGGGTGTATCTCCCGAAAGCCACGACACAGCACTTAAAGCAATGGAAACCTGTCAGATTCACGTAACCGGAAAGGGTGAGGAACCTTGGAGATAACCAGGATCTACAACATAGCATTGTTCGGAGGGACTTTTGATCCGTTCCATATGGGTCATTACGAACTCCTGAAGAATTTCAATGAAGAGATTGGACCCGATAAGATCTATGTCATTCCTGCAGGGCACCCTTACTTTAAGGAAAATGAAGGCAAGAAAGTAAGCTCTGCCGCAGATCGCATAGAGATGACCAAAGCGGGGTTGAAGGACCTTGATATTCCCTGGGAGATCTCGACGGTTGAAACAGACAAAGATACCCCGAGTTATTCCATAGAGACTATCAGGTATTTCCGTAAAAAAGGAATTCCCAAGGAATCGGGAGCCGGCCATTTAAAGATATGGTTCCTTTGCGGAAGCGACTTGCTCTTTGAGATAGACAAATGGTACAAATATGAAGAGATCCTTTCTTCCGTCACTCTTGCGGTCATTCCCAGAGGTGATGATGATATTGAAGAGATCCTTGTACGCAAAAAAGAACTGGAAGACAAGTACGACGCTAAGATCTATATCTCCGAATACCGTGGCAGAAAGATTTCTTCCACGATGATAAGAGAAAATCCGGAAAAGTACAAAGAGCTCATTCCGAGCGGAACATACGAATATATATGTGAGCACGGACTGTACGGAACCTGACGATAAACGGTTTACCTTCGAGTGAAGGTTTTTGAAAGGAGTTATATTATGGAACAGATCATCAACAGCCTGCTTGAAACAGACCTCTATAAATTTTCAATGGGACAGGCAATCTATCATCAGTTCCCCAGCTACACCACAACCTGGACATTCAGATGCAGAAACACAGATGTTCGCTTTACTCCCGAAATGGTCGAGGAGATCAAGCGTCAGATCAAACTTTACTGCGAGCTGAAATTCACCGAGGAAGAGCTGGAATATCTCGGCAAGATTACCTGGTTCCGGAGATCTTACGTCGATTTCTTAAGACTCTGGCATCCCAGATTCGAGGATTTCGAGATAAGTACCAAGGCGCCTTGCGGACTTACCATCGAGACCAAGGGAACCTGGCTTAATACTTCCATGTATGAGATTCCTACCCTTGCCATCGTAAACGGTGTCTATTTCCGTATGGGATTTGATTATGACAAGCTTCTTGCAAGCTTTAAAGAGCGTCTTGATGACAAGATCAAGAAGCTTGAAGACGGAACTTGGAAGATCGGAGCTTTCTCCGAATTCGGTATCAGAAGAAGATTATCCGCAGAGGCTCAGGAACTGGCGGTTTCGGAGCTTGCAAAGGCTAAACTTGACGGTTCTCTTTTCGTAGGAACTTCCAATGTATATCTGGCTAAGAAATTCGGATTAAAGCCCGTCGGAACCATGGCTCATGAGTGGATCATGTGTGTAGGCCAGGGTAATCACAAGCACAATCCCGCATATTCAAACTGGTATGCACTTGATGCGTGGGTCAAAGAGTACGGAGTCCTCAACGGAACCGCACTTACCGATGCCATTACCACCGATTGCTTCCTTAAGGATTTCCAGCTTACATATGCGACTCTTTTCTCCGGCGTAAGACAGGACAGCGGCGATCCCATGAAGTGGGGCGATAAGATGATCAAGCATTACGAAAAGCTTGGCATCGATCCTAAGACCAAGACCCTTCTTTTCTCTGACTCTCTTGATTTTGAGAAAGCTAATAATATCAATGCATATTTCAAGGACAGAGCAAAGGTTGCATTCGGTATCGGAACTTATGTTGCCAATGACACCGAGGTTCCCGCTCTTAACATCGTAATGAAGACTACCGAGTGTAACGGTATGGATGTTGCCAAGATTTCCGATAGCGAAGGCAAGGGAATGTGCAAGAATCCCGATTATGTAGATTATCTGCAGCGTACCATCGACTGGAGAATGAAGCACGAATAAGAGGTAGACTATGCTTGAAAATGTTGAAAAAACAGTAAATGATGTGACCGAATGGATTAAGGAATATTTCGAAAAAAACGGCAAGGGATGTAAAGCTGTCCTCGGCATATCCGGCGGTAAGGATTCCTGCATTACCGCAGCGCTTCTTGCAAGAGCTTTGGGAAAAGAAAGAGTAATCGGAGTCCTTATGCCCAACGGAGTTCAGCCTGATATCAGCGATTCCGAAGCAGTTGTTGAATTTCTCGGGATTGAGCACATGGTTGTAAATATCGGAGAAACCGTTGAAGCTCTTAAGAAGGCTCTTACCGATGCAGGCTCTGTTGTTTCCAAAGATACTACAATCAACATCCCTCCCAGAGTACGCATGACCACTCTCTATGCAGTTGCCCAGGGACTTGATTGCGGCGGAAGAGTTATCAATACCTGTAACAAATCCGAGGATTACATCGGATACAGCACCAAGTTCGGTGATGCTGCAGGTGATATGTCCATCCTTGCGGGCTTTACCGTAGAAGAAGTTCTTCAGATGGGAGAGTACCTCGGCCTTCCCGAGCATCTCGTTCACAAGACCCCTTCAGACGGACTTAGCGGAATGAGCGATGAAGATAAGATCGGATTTACCTATAAGGTACTGGATAAATACATCGCAACCGGAGTGTGTGAGGATGCGGATATCAAGGCCAAGATTGACCGGATGCACGTTATGAATCTCCACAAACTGGAGCTCATGCCTCATTTTGAACCTTAAAGACAGTTGGGGACGTTTCATCTGATGACAAAAATGAAGCGTCCCCACTGTCATATATATTTTTTGTGTGGTAGAATATCTATGTAAACGCTTACATAGATATTTTTTGTTTGTTTATAAAAAGGGGATTGATATATGAGTTTTAACATTAATAAAGATTCTGTCATAGTTATCGACGGAAACGACTGGCCCGGAGTGGCACGTGTAGCAGGCAAGGTAGCGGGGGACTTTAAACTTGTCTTCGGATCGGGCAAAGATGCGGAGACGGTTTCTTTTGCCGGAGACGTAAATTCTCTTGCGGGCAAGATTGTTGCAGGATGCATCGGAAAGTCTGCCATCATTGATGCTCTTGAAAAGGACGGCCTTATCGATCTTTCACAGGTTCGCGGTAAGAACGAGGTATATCTCTTCACTGTTGTGGATATCTCAGGTCAGCCCACACTTGTTATCGCAGGAAGCGATAAGAGAGGAACCATCTATGGTCTGTTCCATATATCGGATCTTATGGAAGTAAGTCCCTGGGTATGGTTTGCAGATGTATCTCCTGTCAAGAAAGAAAGCGTGGAAGTTTCTGATAAAGATATCCTCGTCAGCAAAGAGCCTTCGGTTAAGTACAGAGGCTTTTTCATAAATGATGAGTGGCCTTCATACGGCAACTGGACCACCGATAATTTCGGCGGATTCAATGCTCAGATGTACGATCATGTATTTGAACTTCTCCTTCGTATGAAGGGAAATTACATGTGGCCCGCAATGTGGTCTTCATGCTTTTCCGATGACGGCCCCGGAATTGAAAATGCAAGACTTGCAGATGAGTACGGTGTGGTAATGGGAACTTCACACCATGAGCCTTGCATGAGACAGGGTGAAGAGTTCTCACATGTAAAGGGACCCGATTCAATCTACGGAAATGACTGGAACTTCAACAGAAACAGAGAAGGTCTTATCAATTTCTGGAGAGACGGACTTAAGAGAAATGCACCCTTTGAAGATATCGTGACCGTAGGTATGAGAGGTGAAGCGGATTCCGAGATGCTCGGAAGAGAGTGCACGACTCTTGATAATATCAATTACCTTAAGGATGTTATCACCACTCAGCAGAAGCTTATCGAAGAAGTACACGGAGATAAGGCTTCCGAGATCAAGAAAGTATTTGCCGTTTATAAAGAGGTAGAGAAATTCTATTACGGCGATGAAGAAAATGAAGGCCTTAGAACCTGGGAAGGCCTCGACGGAACCATCATTCTTCTGTCCGATGACAATCACGGAAATATGAGACTGCTTCCTCCCGCATGTGACAGAGACCATAACGGCGGATTCGGTATGTATTATCATCTGGATTACCATGGCGGTCCCGTATCTTTTGAGTGGGTAAATTCCAGCTATATCGCCACTGTTGCGGAGCAGATGGGTCAGGCTTACGAGTGCGGAGTAAAGGATCTCTGGATCGTAAATGTGGGTGACATTAAGCCGGTTGAGTTCCCTCTTAATTACTTCATGGATCTTGCATATGACTATGATAAGTGGAGCACAGAATATCCCGAGTACACCAAGGCATGGGCTGAAAAGCAGTTCGGAAAAGCAGGTAAAGAGAGTGTTTCCGAGGCGGTTAATCTCCTTGAAGATTATACCCGCATCAATTCCGTAAGACGTCCCGAGACCATTTCTCCCTTCTCTTACAGCCCGGTTTATTTTGACGAAGGAAGAAAGATGCTTGCAAAGGCGGGAAGAGTTATTGCTCAGGCCGATGCAGCATTTGAGAAGTTTAAGGGAACTGATTTGGAAGATGCTTTCTTCCAGCTGGTTTATTTCCCTGCAAAGGCTTCAATGAATCTTCTTACCATGCAGCTTTACAGCGGGCTTAATAAGGTTCTTGCAAAGGCCGGATGTCCCTCAGCGAATTATTTTGCCGAAGGAATCAAGCAGTGTTATGCACTTGACCGCGAACTTGAAAAAGAATACAACGCTCTGGGCGGCGGTAAGTGGAAAGGCATGATGCTTTCCGAGCACATCGGATTTATTAATTGGAACGAAGAGGAGCATATGGGTCCCACCAGGGAATATGTGATCCCTTATGAAAATGACAGAGTATGTGTAAACGTAACCGGAAGCCCTAAGTTTACAATGGGCGGAGACTGGACGAAAAAAGAACTTCTTGTTTACGATCTTCTTATCCCCGGTGCATCAGGCGAGATCAGAGCAGAGAACTGCTGCGGTAAGGATGCGGAGTGGAAGGCAGAGGCTGATTGCGACTGGATAGTTCTTTCCGAAACTTCAGGCAAGTTAAAGGGTGCTGCGGATGAGAATAACTTAAGCGCAGACGGTCCTGACTCAAGCGTGGTTTATATCACCGTTACTGCAGATGCAGATAAGCTTCATGCGGCTTGCGCCGGCAGAGAAACTCTGGCAGGTTACGTTAATTTCTCATCAGGCAGAAACAAGACTAAGATTAAAGTTGTTGCCAGGGACTTTACCAAGGAAGAATTAAACGCATCTCACTACGTTCCCGTTCTTCCCGAAGATGTAGCTGTTCCTGCAGACGGAATCTCACTTTGCTGTGCGATTGAAGTTGCGGATTTTGAAAAGATCAATTCCGGAAAAGAGTGCGACTTCAGAGTATATGCTCCTTACGGAAAGTATGAGAGTGGTCTTAGAGTTTATCCCACCGACGGCGGAAACAAAGATCCCAAAGATATGCCGAGCGCAGATTACAGCTTCTATTTACCTGAGAGCGGTGAATGTGAGATAATACTTTCTGAGGCTCCCGGAGGACCTGTTTTCAAGGAGACCCTTTCATCACTTGCACTTGCCGTAAACGGCGGAGACATTGTGAAGGTTCCCATGGTAAATGCCGATTATAAGGCAGGTGAAAACAGCAGCGCAGAGTGGTGTAATGTGGCTCTTGTCCATGAGAAGGTTAAGTCGGTTAAAGTAAACGGTGTTAAGGGTAAGAATACTCTTACTGTTTACGGATATGAACCCGGCGCAGTTCTTATGAGAATGGTAATAAGAAGTGCAAGAGGTAATATGACGGATTCCTTCTTCGGACCTGTTCCGGGATTTGTTTTAAGCTAAACAGATCAAGAAACGAAAAGAGGATTTTCATGCAGGCAGATCAGTCACGTCCTATTTACGTCATCGGTCATAAGAATCCCGATACGGATGCAATATGTTCCGCAATCGGATATGCGGATCTTAAGAGACGTCTGACGGGCGGAGATTACAGAGCAGTCAGATGCGGTCATTTAAACGACGAAACGAAATTTGTTCTGTCCAAATTCGGAGTGAAGGCTCCCGATTATGTTAAAGATATCAGAACCCAGGTAATGGATATGGATATCAAGAGACTTCCGGGCGCATCACCTCTTATGTCGCTGAAGAAGGCATGGAAAGCGATGCAGGATGCGGAGGTTGTTACTCTTTGCATCACAGAGGGTAAGACTTTGAAAGGTCTCATCACTCTCGGAGATATCGTTGAATCCTATATGGATACGGATGATGCGGGAATACTCGCAGTATCCAAAACTCCTTATTCAAATATTGTTGAAACTCTCGAGGGAACACTGGTTGCAGGTGAGGAAAAAGGCGTTGTCGAGCGCGGCAAAGTCGTCGTATCCCAGATAGGGGCAGCAGGCGTTTCGAGCGGCGACATCGTTATTTTGCCGGACGGAACCGAAGATGCCGCAGAGTGCCTAGCAGCCGGTGCATCCTGTCTCATTACATGTTCGGGAACAAGACCGAGTGATGATGTCAGAAACGAAGCTTCCGACAAAGGAGTACGCATTATCGTCACTAAGTACGATGCCTTCTCGGTGTCCAGGCTTGTGGATCAGGCAATTCCTGTTGTTCACTTCATGAAGTCTCAGGATCTTGTTACATTCAAAATGACGGATTATGTGGATGATGTGAGACCTGTCATGGCTTCCGCTCATCACAGATATTTCCCGGTGCTTGATGAAAAAGGCGAATACGTTGGAATGATCTCCAGAAGAAACCTTCTGGGTGCGAAGAAAAAGCAGGTCATTCTGATGGATCACAATGAGAAGAATCAGGCTGTAACGGGAATTGATTCCGCATCTATTCTGGAGATCATCGACCATCACAGATTAAGTGCGGTTGAGACCATCTCTCCCGTATTTTTCAGAAACCAGCCTTTGGGTTCCGCATCAACAATCGTTTATCTGATGTACAAGGAAGCGCATGTTGAAGTAAAACCCGAAATAGCAGGTCTTTTATGTGCAGCGATTCTTTCGGATACTTTGATATATAAGAGTCCCACTTGTACCGATACGGATATTCAGTGCGGCAATGAGCTTGCACGCATAGCAGGAATTCTTCAGGATGAGTTCGCACGTGAGATGTTCAAGGCGGGAAGTGATTTTGAGCATAAGGCCGGTGATGAACTTCTCAAGAGAGATTTCAAGAGGTTTACCATAGAAGGTTATTCCGTCGGTATTTCTCAGGTTAATGCAATGATGAAAGAGGAGACGGAGATTGCCGAGGCTAAGGCTAAGGAATCAATCAAAGCTTTCCTGGCCAAGGAAAAACTGGATATGGCATTTTTCATGGTAACTCTTATCCCTTCGGAATCTTCGGTTGTTATCTGGGCGGGAGAAGGAGCGAAGGAAGTTGTTAAATCCGGATTCCAGGCTGATATATCGGAAGGTGACGAAAGAGTATTCTTAAGCGGAATAGTATCCAGAAAACAGCAATTCCTTCCTGCTGTGGTTGAAGGTATTTCCGTATTGTCACAGAACTAAATATGTTGTAAAGTTAATCGGTGCGGTAAACAGCCGCACCGATCATATAAGCGGATGTGATGGAATTGGTAGACATGCAAGATTTAGGTTCTTGTGCGCAAGCGTGTGGGTTCGAGTCCCTTCATCCGCACTACATGAAGACTAAGCAGAGATGCTTAGTCTTTTTTCATTATATCTATGCACCGATAGCTCATCAGTAAATTTCCTAGTGCAATAATCAAAAAAGTATGATTGAATAATATCGAACATCAGTTCTGAAGGGTGGGCAAGATTATGCCAAATGGGAGAATTTCCAAAAAACTATTTCTCGAGCCATGATCGCCTGTGAAAACAGTGGGCACAGTGTTTCTGACGATTTTCCTGAGGTCAGGAAAATCGTAGAAGCAGGAGCAACTTCCAAGAAATCTGCCCCTCAAGTTTAAACCTCAAAAAGAGTGCCCCCTCAAAAAGTTTGATTACCCTCAAGGCCTCCCGAGTTTGGGGAGGTCTTTTTTGTATAGCGACGAGACTAGTGATAAGCAGCATAGAATATCAAGAAATTCAGACTTTCTTTTGCTAATATAATTGTATCGGAGGAAAGAATAAGCATGAACGACCTTGAGGGAGTAATAGATTACATTGAAGAAAACATTACAGAAGATATTGGGCTTAAGGATATTGCCGCTTATGCCGGCTACAGTCCATTTTATTTCAGCCGGAGCTTTGTTAAGACTGTCGGGTTGCCGGTGAGTGAGTATATAAGAATCAGAAAGCTTCAACATTCTGTATTGGATTTGCTTGACGGAATGAAGATTATTGATATCGCGATAAAATATTCTTTTGATTCTCATGAAGGCTATACAAGATCGTTTAAGGGCTTGTTTGGATCATCTCCGAATATTGTAAAGAGAAACATGAAGGAATATCTTTTGCCGGAAGTTTCAAAAAATCTGTGCAAAAGAAATCTTAATGTAAACGAGGAGGTTGAAAAAATGGATCTTAATTCGGGAATGCACATGTTACTGTTTGAGGTGTTGAAAAATTGTCTTGAAGAGGCAAAAGAAGGCTTTTGCAGCGAAATCGTTGTTTCATTTTTGGAAGGAAACGGTGTAAGAATATCTGATGACGGCAGAGGAATTCCTGTAGAAAAAGGCGAAGATATTCTGCCAAAGATTTTTGAGGGAAAACTTATTTCAAAGAAAGAATACTTGTTAGCGGACAATTTGGTCTTGGATGAAATCAAGACAGTGAACGCACTTTCCGAAAGGATGAAAGTGACCGTATATCGAAACGGGAAATGTTACTTGCAGGACTATATCAAGGGTATTGCCCAGCATCCTCTTATTGAAACGCCGGATGCTCATAAGAGCGGTGTTGTAATAGAATTCACACCTGACAGTGATATTTTTATGAATTGTCGGTGGAACAAAGAGGAAATCTCAAGATGGATAAGTGAGAATGGTGTAGACGCTTTGAAAACCTGCAAAATCATCATTAATGATTAGTTTGTTTAGATGAATGAACTAATATAAGGGGTTCCCTCGTAAGTTTATGTTTCAATAAAAAGCCCGGTTTATTTTTCTTTCTCCTCCTGCTCCCTGCTGCCCGGAGTATTCACCACACCGTATATGCCCAAAAGAATAATCACACAGAATAACAGTCCCGGCCACGAAAAAGGCTCATGAAGGAACATTGCTCCGGCAAACACGGATATGGCAGTCGTAAAATTGGCAAATATCGAGCTCTGCGTAACGCTTAAGCCGGTAAGTGTATAGTTGGACAGGAAAAAACTGATTACAGAGCAGCATATTCCCAGAAAAAGAATCGGCACGATATATCCGGGCTCCTTAAGCGGTGTGAAATACTCCGCAAAGTTACCACGAATCGAGACAATAGCGGGAATCGTAAATGCAAGTGCGCCGACACATATCATAGCGTATGCGCGCTCAAACGGAGTAAATCTCGGAGCAATATTACGCCCAAGCAACAGATAAGCCGCCGCCGAGCAGACGGCAACCACGAGCCCTACCACGCCTATCCAGTCGAGGCTTCCGCTGTTATTGGTAAGCATACCTATTCCGATTACGCCGCCCACCGAAAGCAAGCTGAACACAAACTGCCTGACAGTCGGCTTCTCTTTAAGAATCGGGATAGCTGCGAGGCTTGATACTATCGGTATAAGGGCAATCATCACCCCTGAGAAAATCGTACTTGAATGCAGTATGCCGTACTGTTCTCCGAAGAAATATATAACCGGCTGGAAAAGCCCCAGCATGATAAGCGGCAGCAACGGCTTACCCTTAAGATGTATGTCGCCAAGAGGTGTAAAGCACAGCGCAGTCATAATCAGAAATGCTATGACAAAGCGGTGGCTTAATACTATAAAAACGCCTGCAACACCTAGTGCTGTCCGCGATGCCATAAAGCTTATCCCCCAGAAAAAATAACATACTATCGCCGCGAGGATAGCTTTTTTCTTTGTAACGTTGTTCCGATCCATGTTATGCTTCAAACCTCTCAATCATGGTATTAATTACCTTCTTCGTAGAATTTTATCGCCCTCTCGGGCCATCCTTCCATGCACATTCCGGAGCCGTCGGCAAAGCCGTGCCCGCCGGTGGGACCTATCTCCAGATACACGGGAATTCCTTCTTTTCGGCAGCCAGGCGCAATCTCTGATATCATGGGATCTTCCAGTATATCCTTAAGTGTTCTTTCTCTGAAATTCATATGTCCCCCATTGCTATAGCCCTTAGCGGTTTACAGATAATATGCGTAGTTGTCTTTTCTCGGAACGGGTGCGCCTGCGGGAGTAGCTGCATAGCCGAGTGCGCAGTGACCTATACCTTCATAGTTACCTTCGATACCGAGTTTCTTAAGAATCTCATTGCCGAAAGGAGCTTCGAATTCTTCTTTGGCCCTGTGAATCCAGATGCTGGCTACGCCGAGGCTCTCGGCAGCGTTCATGAGATTGCCGAGTACCAATGAGCCGTCATACAGATATGTGGGAACGGACTTGTCAGCAAGCACTATAAGCACTACGGGTGCACCATAGAAAGGATCGTAATCATCGCCGCCGCCCATGACCTTTCTGTTCTCGACCATAAGCTCGTCACGAAGCTTCTTGTCTGTAACTGCAATGATAATGGGACTCTGCTTGCCCATGCCGGTGGGCGCATACGTGCCCGCCTTGATAATGGCCTTAAGCTCTTCATCCTTAATCATGTCGGGCTTAAAGTTTCTGCAGCTTCTTCTTGTTTCGAGTACTTTTAATGTTTCGTTCATATAAACCTCCCTATACTAATAATACATATCAAATCCGGTCTCAAGCGTCTTATTTTATAAATTATATCCCCGCCACGCCTTCAAAGACATAAAAATAAGGCGCCGTTACATCGTAATAGCGCCCAATATTTTGTGCCCAAGCACAACGAATCATTTATATAACAACAATGAGTGTTCTGAACCGCTCACCCTGCAGCTTAATAATACTAGAGCTTAATTGGTTCAGAATCAGTTTTTTTATCTGCACGATACCAAATCACCAAAGCAACTGCAAAAATTATTCCAAAGTATATATACGCCGCGTTTGTTTTCGGGTACTCGTCAAACAGTTTATTCCAATCATAAATGGCGCCTACAGAATTGATAAAAGAATGGTAAGCGGCACATGCCAGGACGCTCTTTGTAGCTTTATAAATTGCAGCTGCCACAAAGGCCCATACAAATATATTAATGGCAAAACCTACCATGCTATCGCCATAATGGTTGGATGTCGGCTGTATCCATATCGGGAAATGCCATACACACCAAATTGTTGCCACAATAGTGGTCGCAACAGGAAAAGGAAATCTTTTCTCCAGCATAGGCTGCAGGAATCCGCGCCAGCCGGTTTCCTCCGCAAATCCGACAAACGGCAGCATAATAAGAAAACCTAACGGCATCATGTACCAGGGAGAACCGTTTGGTGTTCCGCAAAATAAAGCAAATATAAATGCGCACACGCAAAAGAAACCTGTTATCAAAACCGTTTCAACTTTCTTCGGCGTATACAAAAAACGTCTCAAAAATTCTTTTACCGTGATTTTTTCTTCTTTTCTAAGAACGATAAACAAAGCAATTACCGGTCCCGGCGTTGTACAAAACATTCCTATAATTGCATACAGCACGTACAAAACAGACAGTTTTCCCGTTTCTGCATGTTCTATTGAGGCCGGTTCAAGTATAAGTATCAGTATTTCAAAAAAGATACTCAAAAATAATACCCAGCCGAGAAAATCTGCTATCGGTGCTTTTCTTTTTTCATCAGTCCACATTTTTTTGTCCTTTCATAATTCCTGATATTAAAGCATCTACGCCATAAGCAAAGCTCTCGTCCAAAGAAATCTTATCACCGAAGCTTCCGTGTAACTCTAACATCGAAAATCCTTCCACGAAGCCTCGCATGCTCCGCAATACGTGCATTTTCTTAACTTCGTCAAACTTAAGCGAATCCAGAATAGAATATAGCGATGATATAACCCCTTTTGTTATTTCATGATTCAGTTCGGAGGTATATGAATTGTGCCAGCATATTGCCTCAAAAACTCCGGGATGATCATGAGCGAATTCGCGCAACGCATAACACATTGCTTTTAATCCTTCTTCCCGTGACTTCCCTACTGCCGATTTGGCAATCCGTATATCAATTTTGTCCCAACCATATACCAGGATTGCCTCTTTTATTTCATCCAAGCCGCCTTGGAAATGCTTATACAAAGATGGCGGCTTTATGCCTAATCTATCAGCGATAGTTTTTATGGAAAGATTCTGAAAACCATCTTTATCAATCATTTCGACACACACTTCAATAATTTCTTGTTTTCTGGACATTTTTACTCCTTGCTAATAATTTTAGCCTTTTGGCTAATGCTATTAGCCTATAGATTAGCATAGCCCCTTAATACTGTCAACCCCAATATCTTTACATGGCAAAAAAATAGCATCGGCCCCGCCGGGGCCAATGCCATAAATCCGAAATTACAGTTTCTTAAGCACCTGCACGATATGATCCGAGAAGCCCATCAAGTCCGGCCGCTCCGCCGTCGCAATAAGATATTGAATCCACTCGGCATAAGATTTCTCAGACATGGAATTCACATTTTTACTTATTATCTGTGAGATTCCTTCCTGTGCAAACCTGCATACTTTCTGAGCGTCATTTTCTTTGCACACTGCTTCTATCAGCTCGTCCACTGTGCCAATTGTATCAAGGAGTCTGGAAGAACCCGTATTATCGGTCACCAGCGCCTTTTCTCTGTCATAACCGATACCGGTTATTTCACTTGCAGGATTGTCCGACATGAAAATCTCATGGACTAACGGTGCATCCTGAAGGCAAAAAGCAATAAATACAGGCGCTCCCGGCTTGGCTATTCTAAGCGCCTCTTTACATGCCCGTTTTCGGTCTTCAAAATCCTTCATGCTGTAAACAGGCCCCATCGCCAAAACAAGGTCGTATTCATTATCCTTCAGAAAGTGTAAATCCTTTGCATTCCCTTCAAAAACCCTGATATGTTCATTCCCGGCAAATTCCTCTTTCATATGATTCACATATTCTGGTGTAAGTTCTACTGCATCAACCTTATATCCCTCATCAGCCAAAGCCTTTGTATACACTCCGCCACCGGCACCCACATCTGCAATCTTAGCTCCGGGGGTAAGGTATTTATGCAAATAATGCATTGTTACTATGAATTCGGTTTCATGAGCCTTGGTATAGCTCAGTCTCTTCCACTCAGGGAATCCGGCATATTGCTCTATTACTTTTTTCTCCTGCTCATTTAATTCGTTACCCATCGTTTTTCTCCATGTCCATTCTCGATTACTGCCTTATAAACTTCTTATCCGCCTCATACTCATCGCTGACAAATCTCTCCACCGTCATGTGAAGGTCATACTTGTCGCGAAGCTTAGCTAACTGCTCCATCATAGGCGAAGCATGGTGCGCATCTATCGCCGCCTGGTCAGTCCAAGAATCTATCAAAAGCACCGTCTCGGAATCCCCAATCGGCTGAAAATACTGATACCTTAAGTTTCCTTCCTCAGCCCTTATAGCATCCGCAATCCCGGACTTCTCCATCTCCTCGGCAAAAGAACGCGCATTGCCGTTTGTTCCCTTGTAGTAAAGATTAACTGTTATCATGGTTCCCTCCTCAATAGTTCTCTGAATTTGATTATATCAAGAATAATCTTCCTAAAAAACACTTTCTTTTACCCAACACTCAAAAACTCTCGCCCTGATCAACGATCTTATCCAAACTTTGGCTCCAAAAAGAGCTTCGGTTACCTGAAACGCTTGTAATACCTATTATTAAGGCTCAATTATAAACAACATCTCCAATGCCGTAACTGAACTAAATCTAATGACTTACACAGTTGATTGCTAATCGATAAATTTCCTAGTGCAAAAATGTGGAATATGTGATATAGTTATTTTCGAACGTATGTTCTGTTTCGAAGAAGACATCATTATTATTTTACTCAAATGTGAAGAATACTGATAAACCGATTCCGGACATATAAATCTGAATAATAGATAAAAGGATGGAGAAAGTTAATGTCAAATAATCGACTTAAAACAAACGAGGCAAACTTACCTGTAAATCAGGAAACGTATGATGCCGTACGAGGCTATATTGTTGCAGCACAGCGACAAGTAAATGCCGCTGTTAACTCTGCAATGGTCACGGCATATTGGAAAATAGGAAAACAGATTTATGAAGCATGCGGAAAAAGCGAACGCGCTGAGTACGGAAAGCAACTTCTGCAATTTCTTTCTGATCGGCTGACTTCTGAGTTCGGTAAAGGCTTTGATGTTAGCAATCTTAGAAATATGCGTAGGTTTTACAATACATTTCCAATTCAGGACGCACTGCGTCCTGAATTGAGCTGGACACATTATAGGGCGCTCATGAAGGTTGAAGACGTAGCTGCACGCCAATTCTATCTTGAAGAAGCAGCCAAATGCGGTTGGAGCTCCAGACAGCTGGATCGACAAATTAATTCGTTCTTTTACCAGAGAATTCTTGCCAGCAAGGATAAGGATAGCGTCGCTTCCGAAATCGATACATTAGAACCAAAACCGGAATATGAAAAAATCATAAAGGATCCATATGTTTTGGAATTCTTAGACCTCTCTGCGAATGAGCATTTCTATGAGTCCGACCTGGAACAGGCATTAATAGATCATTTACAGAAGTTTTTGCTGGAACTTGGAAGAGGTTACTCCTTTGTAACCAGACAGAAACATTTTAACGTAGATGGGCGTCATTTCTATATTGATTTAGTTTTCTATAACTACATTTTGAAATGCTTTGTTCTGATAGATCTTAAAATAGGTGATCTTGCGCATCAGGATATAGGTCAGATGCAGATGTATGTGAACTATTATACACGTCAGCTTATGAATGAAGGCGACAATCCGCCCATAGGTATTGTTCTTTGCGCCGATAAGAGCGATACACTGGTGGAATATACGCTACCGGAGGATAATAAGCAAATCTTTGCTGCCAAATACTTACCGTATATGCCCACTACGGATGAACTCAGGCGAGAACTGAAACTTGATGATTTTGAAAAGAAGATAGACAATCATCTTGCTTCCGAGAAAAGCATTCAGCAGATTGAGAAGGAGCAAATGGAACGCCTTCAGAGAAAGGCCCAAGCCGGTAAACTGATGTTAGATGAATAGTGCTTACTCTTCATCTTCTCTTATCGCCTCATCGCCCTCGGCAAGGTTCTCAACGGTTTCGATTTCTTCCTCTTCTGCCTCGTTAAGTTTGCTCGTGAAATGATTGTACTGAGAGATGGCTCGCATGATTGCGTTAAGGTCCGCGGGAGAGAACATTCCTGCTGCCTTGGAGAGTCCGCCGATGCTCTCGACGTTGACGCGCAGGCTGCCGCCGCTCGGGAGGCTGATGTTCAGCACTTTCTTAGGGTCGGTCATGTCGCCGAGGCATATTGAGTTCGTGTCGAAATCGCACTCGAAGACTACGCCGTTGTACTCAATCAGACCGTCTTTGGCCAGGTGCTTGTAGGGACATTTCTGCTGCTCGCCGTTTAAAATTGCGGCAAAAGAAGCTCCTCTTGTAAAGCCCTCAGCCTTCTGTGCCTGTGCCTTTGTTTTTGCAGGGTCTATGCTCTGCATGTTTGAAATACCTGATATTACCATACTCATCCTTTCCGCAGTCGATCTGTCGGTCACGACTGCGCCGCTCCCCGGAAAGGGCCGAGCGGCCTTGTGTTTTTATTTAAGCCTGCGCGGTAAAAGAAGGCAGGCTGTCATATACCTCCGTAAGCGGACTCCAGTTTAAAAGGTCGAAGCTGTCGTCTGCATTCTCCGAATCCTCGGCATCTTTAAATACGTCACCGCACTCGCCGCTGTTCTTTCTTTTGGCATCCTCGATAGTATCGGGGAGCTTGTTATATGCATCGGAGTCGTGGAATTCTGCTACAACACGACTGATTGCGGCATAGATGTATTCACGATACGGGTCGTTTTGAGATATTCCGCTAAGGGCCGATGATATGACATTTGCGGCTTCTTCTTTGCTCCTCACGTGTTTAAGCCGCTCTTCCACAGCCTCCGCCATCCGCTGAACTCTCAATGCCTGAGCGTACAGTACGGGATTGGTTCTTTGAAGGTAGTTAAGTTCTTTTTGTGAAAGCTTCTTGCCCGATTGGAGCTTGGCCATGATGCGAGCGTCCATTTCCGCGCGCTCTTCGTCAGACATTTTCGACACCTCGTTGCCGCTCTCCAGAATATACTCGACCAGTTCCCTGGTGCCGGTGATTTTCTTAGATTCCTCTTGATTAAGATTTAAGCTTATATTCATATACCCTCACATAACCGCAATAATAAAAGCGCATCTTTCAATGATTTTCAATCCATTGAAAAACACGCTTCCGTCGCTAAGATATATATCGGTTACATTGCAGCAATTTTTAACCGCTAATTATTATTTTTTCTCTTCTTTTGCATAATGTAACATTTTACCTTAACCGTTGGCAACAGGTGCGCGCCCGGAACATGCGAAAACCCCCGGTGCGGGGACACCGGGGGCCTTCTGAAGAATTATGTAATTAAGTTGGTTGGGTAGCTTGTTTATTCGTCAAAGAACTCTACCGAAGCGAGTTTCTCTGCACCTAAATCCCACATTACATCTACGGTTTTGTTACCGAACTTAAAGACGTAGCGAGTCTGTCTTGCGTCATTTTCACCGGGGTCGGTGTAGTCGTAGTAGACTTCGTGCCACTCGCTGTCGTAGTTCTTGTAGCCGTAGAGGCGCTCAATCTCGGCGCACACCTTGGGAAGGTCTGTCTCAACCTTTGCCTTGGCTTCGGCATCGGTGAAGCTCTGAAGGCCTGCCCAGTGCTCTCTGCCGCGGATTGCGACACCTATTATCGATAAGTCGTTCATGTTATAGACTACGATGTAGTCGGTGCTGTTGGATGACCCGCCGACCTGATTCCAGATTACATTGTACATGTCGTGGTCCGTGCCATCCTCGGGGTAAGCGGCTGAGGGCTTAAATGCCTGAACTACAGGCTCCCAGCCTTCTGCGGTACCCTTGCCGAAGAGCTTCTCGAGGGGTTCGCGGCTCATCTCAATGAGTTTTTCCTCGGTGACGTTCTCAACATCCACGTAGGGTGAAGGGGCATTGACGCCTTCTTCTTCCCACATTTCCTCGACTTCCTGCTGCATCACATAGTCTTTCTTTGTCTGATAGTCTATAAAAAGAAGCAGCTGCTCATCAGTCATCTTGTCGGGAAGGTGAAGCTTGTGGTCTTCCTCGACGTAGCATACACTCTGGCCGTCCCACTCTGCGAGGGTGGCAACGCGCTTAACCTCGCCTTCGGGGAATAAGCCTTCTGAGTTGTACTTTCTTTCGAGTTCAGCCATACGGAGAGTCTCTTCGTCGGTAAGATTTCTGCTGTAAGCCTCGTCGATGGTCACGCCGGTGTCGTTCTCAAGGTCGAGGGAATATTCCTTGATTTCAAAGTCCGGCATAGCTTCCATGCGGGACTGAACGCTCTTGTAGTACGCGTAAGAGCCCACTCCGGTAGTTCCGAAGATTAAGATAACAATCAGTGCGGTGATAACGCCCGAATATCTGAACCTTAAGTCGCCGGCGCGCTTTCCTTTCTTACAGTTTTCATATATTTCTTTTTGTAAATCACTTGTAATCTCAATGTTTGAAAATAAATTTTTGCTAAATTCGTTCTTAATCACAGACTAAACCTCCATCGTAAGCCTTGCCGAGCTCGGAAAGGATCTCTCTGGCTCTTTGCAGGCGTTTCTTCACGGCAACCTCTGAGATGTTGAGAATGGCTGCGGTTTCTTTGACCGAATAGCCTTCTACGTAGTAGAGGATTACCACGGTTTTAAGTTTAACGTTTAAGTTCCAGATAAGATTTAGCTTTTCTTTGTCTTCGAATCTGAGTCCTCTTGTGATTCCGATGCTTTCCTCCACCTCTTCAAGAGGGACTGCGGCATGTTTCTTATGAAATCTAAGGAACTCCTTGCATTTATTCTGTGATACCTTGATAAGCCAAGCTTTCTTATGTTCTTCGGAATGAAACCTCGGGCGTTTGGTCATATATGTAAGAAAAGTCTCCTGCAAAACATCCTTCGTGTCCTGCTCGTTTTTAAGGATTACGAAGCATATCTTGTAGAGCATGTTACTGTAGTTTTCTATGGCACGCTCCAGGCTTTCATTCCTTGCTTCCTGATTCATTTGTTGTCCTCCTAAATGTGATAACAACAGGTCTTCGCGAATGGCCTTACACACTATATATGATTGGGGCCCAAGAAAGGTGACATTATATTAAAAAATATTTTTTACCGTTTTCTATCATACTACAATCGGCCAAAGAAAATTTTTAAAAAAGCATTGATTTTTTATTTTTCCGGTGTTATATTAAGAACACACATTCGAGAACATTTGTTCGTCGATATTTATAAGGAGGTACCGTCATGAACGAACAGTATAAGATTATAGCCGTCGATTTTGACGGCACTCTCTGCTACAGCTCCTGGCCGGAACTCGGCGCTCCGAACACTCCTCTCATTGAGTACTTACGTAAATGGAGAGCCGAAGGCAATAAATTAATCCTTTGGACGTGTCGCGCCGGCGACGCCCTCGATAAGGCCGTCGCCTGGTGCACCGACCAGAAACTCACCTTTGACGCCGTGAACGATAACCTTCCCGAGGTTATCGCTCTATACGGCAACAACTCACGTAAGATTACCTGCGATTACTATATTGACGACAGAGCGGTTCTCCCCGAGGCCGTTTCCTTTTGATAATAGATATGGATGATATACATGCCGATTCGGGCGCGAAATTCGCCCGACATTCCTACATTGCCATAGATATGAAGAGTTTCTATGCGTCGGTGGAATGCGTTGCGAGGGGCTTAGACCCCTTAAAGGCTAATCTTTTGGTGGCTGATTCGAGCAGGTCGGATCAGACCATCTGCCTTGCGGTATCCCCGGCGCTTAAGGCTATCGGCGTCCCCAGCCGCCCCCGCCTATTTGAGGCCAAGCAAGCGATACGCAAGTACGAGAAGCTGCACAATACCAAGGTTTTATATATAACCGCCGTCCCCCGCATGGCCGATTACGAGAAGGTCTCCGCGCGGATTTACGGAATATATCTTAAGTACGTATCCCCCGAGGATGTTCATGTGTACAGCATCGATGAGTGCTTTATCGACTGTACGCCTTATCTTCACTTCTACGAGGATGAGGCCCGTAAGACCGGCAAGCTTCCGGCGCATGTTATGGCACTTACCATGATAAGGGATGTTCTTAAGAATACGGGCATTACCGCTACTGTTGGCATAGGCACTAATTTATACCTTGCCAAGGTCGCCATGGATATAGTGGCTAAGCGTGTTCCCGCCGACAGGGACGGCGTACGTATCGCCTACCTTACGGAGGATTCATACAAGCGTCTTTTATGGGACCACAGACCCCTCACCGACTTCTGGCAGATAGGCCACGGTAAGGCTTTGAGACTTGAGAGTAATCACATGTATACCATGGGCGACATCGCCGAGCGTACCCAGTGGGATGAGGAATGGTTCTATAAGACCTTCGGCATAGATGCTGAGATTCTGATAGACCACGCCTGGGGCATTGAGCCCGTCACTATGTACGACATTAAGCATTATAAAAGTGACAATAACTCCCTCTCCAACGGTCAGGTACTCCCCCGCCCTTACAAGTTTGAGGAAGCCTGCCTCGTTCTTCGCGAGATGATAGATGTCTTATGTTCCGATATGTATCGTAAGAATCTTGTCTCCGAGAAGTTCACCTGGTGGGTCAGCTATGATTACAAGAGCCTTGAGTACTGCCCGGGCTATGACGGCCGACTGGCCATAGACTGGTACGGAAGACTTCACCCCGCCCACTCTAACGGCACCGTAAGATTACCTTCCGCCACTAACATTTCCGGGCCGATAAGTGAGCTCATTATGGCCGATGTCAAGCGCAAGTGCGACCGCCGTATACTGTTCAGAAGGCTTGGCGTATGCGCCTGCGAGGTCTCATCCGATAACGGAATGTATCAGCTTGATTTATTTACCGATTACGATGCGCTTAATAAAGAGAAGCAGCTTCATGCCGCCCTCCTGGACGTTCGTACCAAGTACGGCTCCAACTCCCTTATAAAGGGCATGAATCTCTTAGAAGGCGCCACCACCATACAGCGTAACAATCAGATCGGAGGTCACAGGGCATAGGCTTCTCCGGTCTGTTTACTCACCGGAGGAATGATTATGAATAATGTACCAAGTTCCGCTTCGCTTCCTTCCTCTTTCAAATACAGCAAGGTCTACGAGAAAGGCAAGCCCAAGCATGACAAGGACGATCCCTTTTCCTTTAAACACCCGTCCATGGACTGTTCCAAGCGGGCCAAGATATTTAATCCTTTCGATGCCCTTAAGGGCTTTGACGAAGAGCTTTCGAAGTCGGAGCAGACAGTTACCGATTTTTACAATAACAATACCGATACCCTTGACGATTATCCCTAGGAGGCAGCCATGTGTACCAGATATGCCCTCGAGAAAGACCTTCCCGAGCTTAAGGAAATAGTTGAAGAAGTCTACCGCTCCGTACTGGCCTCGCGCTTTATAGAGTCCCACGGGCGCCCTATAGTTACAGACGGCGAGGTACGCCCTACCGACATCGTCCCCGTCCTGGCTCCTAATAAGGAGGGAGTTAAGACCGTATACCCTATGCAGTGGGGCTATTTGACCGGCGAGAATAAGCGTACTCTCTTTAATGCCCGAGTGGAGACTGCCGGCGAGAAGCCTACTTTCCGCGATTCCTGGCAGTATCAGCGATGCATCATACCCGCCTCTTATTACTTCGAGTGGCAGCACTTTAAGAGTCCCGACGGCAAGGACAAGACCGGCGACAAGTTCTCCATCCAGCCTACCGGCTACACCGTCACCTGGCTCTGCGGCCTGTATCGTATTGAGAACGGCTATCCCGTCTTCGTAGTCCTCACCCGCGAGCCCACAGTCGAGATGAGCACCATCCACGACCGCATGCCCCTCATGCTCCCCGAGGACAAGATTGACGAATGGCTCAATCCCTCCACCAAGCCCGAGGATTTACTCCCTTATGCGCTATCGAACATGATAGTAGAAAAGGCTGAAGAATAATACTATTCTTCAGCCCTGCAATTACTCCCAGAACATCTTTATTCTGTTGTCTTTCGGTACGTAGTACGGACTGCTCTCATCTATGTCATACACTTCATAGAACTTATCAAACTGTCCCAGTACACCGTTTATTCTTGCCTTGCCCGGCAGATGCTCATCATTAAGCACAGCCTGAAGTCCCGCCTCTTCGAAATACATTGCTTTATCGTAAGCATATGCTCTGAAGAACGCATCGTAGTCGGGATTTTCATGAGTTTCCAGAATGTTAAGGCATATCTGCACCGCCATCAAGTCTGCTAAGGTTTCTGACTTGACCCGGTCACCGTCTACCTTGCCGCCGTACTCAACTTCATACCCGTCGAAGAACTCCTTAATGCTCTGAATTCTTGAGTCATATTCGGCTCTGCCTGCATCACTCATCCAAGGCTCATATATACCATGTGCACCGTAATCGATATGCATAGTATCATAAGTGTGTGAGATTTCATGAGCCAGACACTCACCGTAACGGGCAAGTTTCTCCTCATAAGGCATATTGTCATCCGCTACATGATCAAGCATTCCGATTGATACGTATATTACATTTAACTCCGGGTAAGATCTCGCATCAATATCGAATACATTGCCACGATACAGCTTTCTGTCATCATCCTCCGTAAGTGTCTGCTCATAGTTAAAGCGCATACGGTCCGTAAGAACCGCAATGTAATTATCCACAACATTATCGCCGAGAGTCACATCCGACAAGTCATTGTACACTTCCAGTTCACCGATAGCCTCATCCATAACCCATATTTTTCTCTTGGCCGCTTCCTTGTCCGCCGTACCGAGCCATTCGATACTATTTACAAGTTCCTTGGCCTCTCCGATTACTTCGTGGGTAATATTCGCAATATCATCCTTGGCCTTTTCGCCGTAATACCTTGTAATGTATTCGGTTAAGAGGCATTCCATAAAGCTGACGCTTGTAATATAATAAGCGAACTCTCTATATGCCTCTGTGCTTGTCTCTGTCGCATCGTAAATAGCAATCGGACACAACGTAGTTATTGTGGTAAAAAGCGTATAGTCTCTTAACGCTTCGGCATTCTCCGCCACGAAAAGATTATTTAGAAACGTCGCGATACTCTTTTCAGCCAGTATTCTGTTGACATTTCCACCCAATCCCTGTGCTTTAAGGATTTCAAATAGCGGCAGCGATACTCCCTTTTTCTCGAATTTGTCCGCATCATAATAATACAGAAGTCCGTCGTTTTCAGTACTGCTATGGTAAGTAGTAATTATATCTGCCACAGTAGCAGAGTTTTTGAGTATTTCCCGAGTCCTGCTCTCTGAGTACCCCAGTTCTTCCATAAACGATAAGAATATCCGACCCATCGAATCTTCAGGTTCCGCATCTACCATTGCAGTATAACGGGCAATCGTAGCCGAGAAATCCTCAGGCATATAATAAAGCGAATAGTATCCGTTCTCATCCGTATTCACTTCCAAAGCAAGAACTCTGTTAAAGATAACACTCTCCGGTGTTTTGAAATACTCATAAAGACCGTTTAAATTCTTAACCTTGTCGATTGGCTCAAGGTATTTCTTTATAGTCTTAATACGTGTATCTCTGTCCCCGTAATCCATTATCTGACGGTATAAGGTAACCGCCTTATACATGTCATCGTCTGCGCTGAGACCTGAGATATCCGTATTTTCAAGAATATCAATAAGGCGTTCCTTAATAATAGGCTGATTGTCATATGATGCGCAGGTATAGGCAGCTCCTGTCTGTTTCAGTTTGCCTTCCTGCCCTTTCTTCCACTCCGCATTCACGAACTCGTCGAAGTCCCATATGGGCTTGCCGTTATCGTCGATTTCGGCCGGCACATCGGATGTTTCTTCCGATACTGATACCGTTTCAGAATATGATGCCTCCGTGCTCTCCGAAACTGTCGTAACTTGCTCGTTGCTCTTTCCGCACGCCGTCGGCAGCATCAATGAAACACACACAAGTATTGCCACAATTCTCTTCCCCATAATTTTAATACTGTTACTCATAATTACTTAACACCCCCTGAAAATGCACGCTTGTGCCTATCTTAATAAAATTATATCATGCAGGCTTATTCTGAGCAGAACCCAAAACAGCAAAAAGACGTGCCACAACACGTCTTTCTTTGCAAGTTAGTACTCTTTATTTTGTCAGTAACACTATTGCATCGGACAACCTGACTTTTCCGGCACTTCCATGCCCGAAATATATCTTGCCCGGTATTCCATATTGATGTCGCGAATCTCCTTCTTGCCGTCAATGTAATCCTGATACATCTCAGCGACTCCGGCCGCACAGCCGTCGCATGCACCTGCTACATTTCCTATGGATTCCGCCACTATCTGCTCTCGCTCCTCGCGAGTGGTATCTTTGATTAACAATGATTTCACGTTACTGTCTCTCCCCGTATCAACTCATGTACTTCTCGACAAATTCATCCTGCGGTATGGGCTTAGAGTAATAGTAGCCTTGCAGGAAATCGCAGCCGATGTTCTTCATGATATCGGCCATCTCAGCACTTTCAATACCTTCAGCGGTAATATTGAAGCCCATATACTTAAATGCCTGTAGCATGTTCGGAAGAATCTCCTCCGGTTCTTTACAATAGTCCCACACAATACTCATGTCAAGTTTTATGTTGATAAACGGACACTTCTTAAGTCGCGAAAGATTGGAATAACCGGTACCGTAGTCATCGAGCACGAATTTGAAACCGCTCTCGGTCATGGTATCCATCTGCTTTTGCAGGAAAGCGTCGTCAATCATACAACCTTCGGTAATCTCAAGGTGCACCTTATCACGGTCCAGCTCATACTTGTCTATTATTGCCACGTAGCGTTCCGCAAGGTCGGTTCGTACAAACTGCGCGGGCGAAAGGTTAACGTTTATCCACTCGATATTCTCAGATTCCCCGTCCGATTCACTCATAAACTCGCAAGCCTTTTCAAACACAAGCTCGCCGAGTTCGTTGATACGTCCGCTGTTCTCGGCTATAGGAATGAAGATTCCGGGCGGGATAATCTTACCGTCAAGATCCTTTATTCTGGAAAGTGCTTCCGCGCCTACAACCTTACCTGTCGATGTATCCACGATGGGCTGCAGATACAGCTCGAGGCTTCGGGCTTCGAGCGCGTTTTCAATACACTTCTTAACGTATTTTTCTTTTTCAGTACGGCTTAAGTACTCCTCGAAAAAGGTAGTTACGTTGCCGGTTCTGCCTACTTCATCAAGCGCCTTTAACATAGTGCTTGCAATTGTCTCTGCGCTGTATTCCGGCTGTGCCAGGTCATATAAAGCTATGCCGACCGAAAGGTACAATTCCGCTTCGGGAGAGCGTAGCGGACGCTTGAATCGTTCAATAATCTCCTGCGCTTTCTCATTAACATCTATATCCGAAGTGGTAAGCAATATGAATCGTCCGTTTCTGTAATAGAATACTTTGGATTTGGGACACAGTTGTTTTAAGTACTTGCCTATAATTATAAGGCCTGCCTGCATCTGCATGTATCCGTATACTTCTCTCATTTCGTGGTAGTTATATACGGATACACCTATCGGAATTTCGTCGAGGCTTGAAACATGCTCTGCAAGGTGCTCGTTAAAAGCAAGGTCGTTGAAAGTTGCACCCTTGAGGTCGAGATAATACTCTGGGTTTTCAAATGCCAGGAAAACTACCAAAATCGCCATGAATATAAATGTGTCCATGACCAGGAAATCAGGCAGTGCAAGCCTTAGTATCAATGCGGCGAGTATTATCAGATTGTAGAAAAGCATGCTGTATTTTTCACGCCTTCTGCCGAGTTTGCGTCTGTACAAAAACAGCGAAATAAATGACAGCAATACGTAATAGAATCCGCAGACATATACCATATTGTACAGTTGCCCGGAATGATATCCGTACCCGTCTGCGTAAAAGATAACATGAGTAAACTGCCATGAGCCGAAGAACACCGATATAAGCGTAAGAATAACGCTGGCATGCATGGGCAGTCTGATTAAGACTCTTATGGCAGCATCCTTCTCAAGCGTATCCTTCATAACCGCGGTTGCGAAAAGATACATCATATATGCTCTTGAAAAGAATGCAACAAAATAAAGCGCGTTAACAATTTTAACCGTTGTTATGGTGTAGGCGGCATAGTTATTGTCCACCAAGCATGCCACAAGATCGGTAAGAATAGTCAGCGTCTCAATTATAACGATATTCAAAAAAATACGACTTCTTCTGAGTCCCAGCCTGGGGCGCGAGAAGAAAAAAGCCAGGATAATTCCCAATATCATTACCAATGGGAGTTCAAAGCTAATATTCCACATGGTACGTTCTCCTTTCAGGCATAACGGCAAGCGCCGATGTCTGATGCAGATTATGCGCACTTTTATTTTTTTAATTATACCAATGTGAAATTAATGAAACATTTTACACAATTAGAGCGCGCTGAAGACTCTGCTCGTGAACATACTAAAAGAGCGTCGCTACATCTGTAGCGACGCCCTTAAAACAATCTATGTCTTACATGCTTGCGCGGAATATTGCCAGCATATCCTCTTCTCTTAAGAACTTGGCAGAACCCTTGCCGCCGTTAACTCCGACAGCGCACTTGTGAGCCATGGTTACGAGGTCTTCCTCGGTAGCCTTAATGCCGAGTTCACGAAGGTTGGTAGGCATGTTGATGCTTCTGTAGAAGTCTTCCATTGCCTCGATACCGCGAAGTGCGATTTCTTCGTCGGTGCCTTTGTTCTCAACTTCCATAACATTGAGGGCGAACTTCTTAAAGCGAGGTAAGCAGTCCTTGTATACGTATCTTGCCCAGCTTCCCCAGATAGCAGCAAGACCTGCGCCGTGAGCTACATCATAAAGACCGCCGAGTTCGTGCTCAAGCTTATGAGTCATCCAGTCACCGCCGTCGTTACCGCAACCGGTAAGGCCGTTGTGCGCAAGGCTTCCTGCCCACATAACTTCTGCACGGGCATCGTAGTTCTTAGGATCGTCTCTTAAGATGACAGCGTTCTTTTTAACTGTCTTAAGAAGGCCCTCTGCAAGAGCATCTGTAAGCTCCATGTTGCCGCCGTTGGTGAAGTATCTCTCCATGGTATGCATCATGATATCGGTGCATCCGCAAGCGGTCTGGTAGTCGGGAAGTGTCATGGTAAGCTCTGGATTCATGATAGCGAATCTCGGACGACCGAAGTCGCTGCTGTAACCGCGCTTAACAAGGCCTTCTTCCTTGGTAATAACGGAAGAATCGCTCATTTCGCTGCCTGTTGCCGCAATGGTAAGAATTACGCCGAGAGGCAGGCATCCGTCTGCGGTTCTCTTATAGTCATAGAAGTCCCACACATCACCGTCATTGGCCACGCCATAGCCGATAGCCTTAGCGGAATCTATTGCGCTACCGCCGCCGACTGCAAGCAGGAAATCTACTTTTTCTTTTTTCACAAGTTCAATACCTTCGTATACGAGACCGAGGTGGGGGTTAGGTACTGCGCCGCCGAGGGTAACATAGCTGATACCTGCAGCATCAAGAGTGTCGGTCACGCGCTTTAACAAGCCCGAACGCACTACGCTGCCGCCGCCGTAATGAATCAGCACTTTAGTACCGCCGAACTCCTTGATAAGCTCTGCCACCTTGCTCTCGGTGTTACGGCCGAATACAACTTTGGTAGGGGTGTAATATTTAAAATCAAACATAATATTGTCCTCCTTTTCTCATTGTAATCATTATACCCGCACTCGCGGCAAAAGAACATAAAAATAGAGCGCCATTACATCGTAATAGCGCCCTGATTGCCGTATGGATAATTATGCTTCGCTCTCCTGAGCCTTAAGGTTTCTTTCCATCTCTTCCTGAACTTCGGGGATTGCGGAAAGCATAGGCTTAACGTCCTTATGACGGAGATTTCTGTCCACATAGTTCTTCGTAAGCTTAATAACGATAGGTGTAAGCGAAAGAACACCGATAAGGTTGGGAATCATCATAAGACCGTTGAAGGTATCGGAGATGTCCCATGCAAGTGAAGATGTCATAATCGCACCTGTGATAATCATAAGTACGAAGATTACTCTGTACACCTTGGCACCCTTGGTACCGAATAAGTACTCAACAGCCTTGGAGCCGTAGTGAGACCAGCCCATAACGGTAGTGAATGCAAAGAGCAATACCGCGATAGCCACGAACCACTCACCGGGCTTACCGAATACGTTACCGAAAGCGGTTGCAACAAGTGTCGCATCCTTAACACCCTCAACCGGTGCGCCGGTAGCAAGGTCAATCATGCCTGAGCTTAATACTACGATAGCGGTCATGGTACATACAATCATGGTATCCGCGAATACTTCGAAGATTCCCCACATACCCTGCTTAACGGGCTCAATAACGTTAGAGTTCGAATGAACCATAACGGAGGAACCAAGACCTGCTTCGTTAGAGAAGATACCGCGCTTACAACCGTTCTTGATGGCAAGCTTTAACGCCTCACCCGCAATACCGCCCGCGATAGCCTTGGCACCGAAAGCAAACTTAAAGATTGAAGCAAACATCGCGCCGATTGTGGAAATGTGCGCGAACATAATGATAAGCGAACCGATTACATATACGATAGCCATGAACGGAACTACTCTCTCAGCAAAAGAAGCAATTCTCTGAAGGCCGCCGATAATGATAAATCCGCCGATAATTAAAAGTACCGCACCGATCACCCAGTTAACAACACTTACACCGAGTAATGTGGGCGCTTCAACATTTGAGAAAAATGCAGATTCGATATTGAGGGTAATCTTGTTAATCTGACCCATGTTACCGATACCGAATGATGCAAGCATTGCAAAGATTGCAAAGATTACTGCAAGCACTTTGCCGACAAACTTAAAGCCTTTATATCCGCCGAGACCGTCCGTTAAGTAATACATAGGGCCGCCGGACCATTCGCCGTCTTTGTTCTTACGACGATAGTAAATACCGAGTATATTCTCTGAATAATTGGTCATCATTCCGAGGAATGCAGCTATCCACATCCAGAATACCGCGCCGGGACCGCCGACACAGATAGCTGCAGCTACGCCCGCAATGTTACCGGTTCCGATTGTAGCCGCAAGTGCGGTACAAAGTGCCTGGAACTGGGATACGGAGCCTCGGTCTTTCTTTTTGTGAGTGTCCTTCTTAAATAAGGACCCGATAGTCTGCTTCCACCAATGACCGATATGTGATACCTGAAAGCATTTAGTGATTAAAGTACAGATAAGGCCTGTACCGAGCAACATGCAGATTGCGAACCAACCCCATGCGAAACTGTTGACAGCGTCATTGACTGCCGTCACCTTTGTAATTACATTCTCCATTCTTCTTCTCCTGTCCTTTTGCCTGAGAGATCGGTAAAGATAAACCTTACACCTTCGGCTCCCTTAATGGGTCTCTCCAAGATTATTGTAAAAAGAAGCCCAAAAGCAGTGTAAACATCCGCCTTTGGACATCTTATGGGCTGATTATAGCAGTGTTGCTTTAGTACGTCAACACTTTTCTGTGGTAAATTGATAAATTTCTTAGAATAGATTTTTGGAAAAAGAATGCTCTCTCATATAGTCCGACATCTTAATCCAGTCAATATATATTTGTCTTGCCTCCCATTCATCCATCAATGCAGTCACTTCTTCGTACTCTATTATAGCGTCTTTAGGTATCTCAGTTTCCTCATATAGTTCATTGTTCGACCCGTTGAAGTGCACCGAAACACAATTTACAGCCCCGACGAACTCATATTCCTCAAATCCCCAAAAGCCCCAGTCAACATCTTCTTCACCTGCTACCTTTGAAACCCTAAAATGAAGCTTGGATATTCCCCAGTCGCCTGCTCCGCCGCTACCGTATTCATATATTACCCCGTCACTGCCGAGCCAATGGCACCAACGGTTTCCGCCTTCACCGATTTTGACAACTTTGCCGTCAACCAATGCGTATTCTCTGAAAATGTGATCTATTCGTGGCGAACCATATTTCAAAGTATACTCTTCTTTATAGAGAACACCCATTATAAGTTCAAAAGTCCCGTCGCTGTCCAAATCAACATATGTATAACCTATATTTGCAAGATCAAAGCCATATTCCTGTATATAAGCCGAACCTGTGGTTATAAATTCTTCTTTTTCAGTTTTTTGATACACAAGATTATGAACCCCACTCGTCGCGCCCGAATCGGGGACGTATCTCATGTCCTTCGTTATAAATTCATGATCCTTAATCGTGTCCGCAAAAGCATCTGCATAAAGCTCGTCATACTTTTCAATGAGAGCCGGGTTAGTCAGTCTGTATGTGTATACGCCGTCATCTTCTACCAGATATGTACGGTCGTACTTGCCATCTTCGGGTCCAAATTCTTTGGTCGTTTCGTTTGAAGCCTCTGTGGAAGTCTCAGCGGAGATCTCTGCGGAAATCTCTGACGAAGCGGAAGAAGTCTCAGTATCGTTCGCGGTTTCTTTGGCCGTCTCTTCTGTCGTCGATTCTGTAGTTGCAACGCTTGCCGTAACCGATGTATGGTCACTTGATACGCTTGCGGTGTTGCAGGCAACCATGAGCACTGCTGCAGCCACAGCCAAAGAAACAATAATCTTTTTAAACATAATTCTGTTCTCCCCTTTATTTTACCTAATCCTTAAGCAGCCTTATATACCATCAATGCATGCAGGTCGTATCAGTAATATTATAGCATCGGTTATAAAATTATGTTATACTGTTATAAATAACCATCTTTTTATTAGGGGATTGAAAGAAGGGCGAAATATGGTACTTCGTGAAGTTACTTATCTGGCGATTGTATGTCGAATAGTCGTAGCTGTCTTGCTTGGCGGTATTCTCGGTCTTGAGAGAGGTCTTAAGAACAGACCCGCCGGCTTACGCACTTATATGCTGGTATGTGTAGGCTCCTGCCTTATAATGCTTACCAATCAATACGTCAATCAGGTGTTTCAGACCGGCGACCCCGTGAGAATGGGAGCTCAGGTAGTAAGCGGTATCGGTTTTCTCGGTGCCGGCACCATCGTAGTTACGAGACGCAATCAGATTAAAGGTCTTACCACCGCCGCAGGCCTTTGGGCTGCCGCTGCCGTAGGTCTTGCAATCGGTGTAGGTCTCTACGAAGCCGGTATTCTCTGTGGCGTAGTCATCTTCTTTGTACTGTCTCTTGTGCATCGCTGGGACAATCAGATGCGCAATACATCAAGGGTTTTGGAAATCTATGTAGAGCTTAACAAGACTCTAAATCTCGGCGACTTCATGCGCAAGGTCCGCGAGATGGGGCTTGATATCGACGACGTAAGAACCGAGCCCGAATCTTCTTATGAAGAAGGCAAGCACGCTTACATCATGGTCCTTAAGTCCAAGGTCAAAAGAAACCACGAACAGCTTTTTGAAAGCATCCGCGCACTCGACGGCGTAGCCTACGTGGAAGGTCTTTAATTCAAGCATACAAAAAGGGTTTCGGCCACAGCCGAAACCCTTTATTTTTTTAATCTTCTTCTATAAAATCAAAGTCTTTAAACAAATACTTTCTGCTTCCCAAAAGTACCGCTATAGCCACCACTCTGATAAGCACATACAATGCACTCTCATGCCCGGCCACGAGTCCTCTTGCAATGGCAAATATCAGCACCTCCACAATCGTGTTCATCGAATGCTTCACAAGCATTCTTACAAACTCAATTACGATTATCACACTGAATGCCGACTCAAGCAGCATCTCAATATACTCAACACCATTGGTATCCGGCGCGGTAAAAGAAAATGCATCAACCACCAGCCTGAAGCCTCCGTAGACAACTCCCACCAGCAATATGCCCGCCACTATCTTCTCAAGGAAGCTTGGCAATCTCTTAATTGTTTTGTTATAGAAGCCTCTCGCATTCATTCCTGATTCCCCCTATAACTTATATTATAGGGAAAAGCCTATTAATCAGAAATTACGAGAACATGCGCCTCTTCCTAACAGACTTTGAACTTATCGTTTGTTTCTTCGTCCAAAAGATCCATCATAGTGTATATCGGCACCGGCTTAGAGTACAAATATCCCTGAAAACTGTTAACATTAAAGTGCTGAAGGATATCCCTCATGCCGTTGCTCTCAACACCCTCGACACAGACCTTGGCGCCGAATGTACCGGCAATGCCCGCAAAGTGTCCCACAAGCTGACGCTCCTTATCATCCTTTTCAATATTGCTGATAAATCCGCGGTCAATCTTGATGGTATCAAAAGAAAGCTTCTTGATAATATCGATAGCCGAGAAACCTGTTCCGAAATCATCAAGTGCAAACAGTATGCCATGTGAATGAAGCTTCTCGATAATTCTGCTAAGTAAACCGATATCCAGAAGTCTGCATCTCTCGGTAATCTCAAGGCACAGATGCCCTTCCGGGAATCCCACCTCTTTAACGATATCAAGCACCGTATCCGCAAAGTCTGCTTTCTCAAGCTGAACATAGGAAAGGTTAACGTTGATAATAAAGTCGGGACACACTGTAATCATTTCCTTGGCAGCATACAGTGACTGTTTAAGTATCCATTTGCCAAGTTCCGGAAAAAGCGGGTCACGCTCCAAAGGCCCTATAAATTCATCGGGCGGAACTGAACCGTACTTATCGTTCCTCCAACGTAACAGTGACTCAGCGCCTACAAACTTCTCGGTCTTGGCATTCATAATAGGCTGAAAAAGAAGGTAGAATCCCTTGCAGCCATCCACGATTGCGTCCCTTATGGCGTGAAGTCTCTCGAGTCTGAATCGGTTGTCGTCCGAAGCAGAGTTAGAAAATATAACCATATCGCCCTGATGTCTGACCTTAGACTCACTGTATGAGTAGTTAAGACAAGAATAAATGGTCTTCTCGTCCACATCAAAGCTGTGCAGATATAAAGTTGCCGCATTAAAATCAAGCACCAGTCTCTGATTGTCTATCGTAAAATCATGCCTGAAATGTCTGCGTAAAAGTTCATAGTATTCCAAGATGCGCTCGGTGTCCAAGCTGCCGCTTATAATGGCAAACTTAGATCCGTCGATATGATATACGTATCCGACCTCCGAAGCAACCTCATTTAAGTATTCTCCAACATGCTGAAGAGTACTGTTACCGAAACTGTACCCGTGTATCTCGTTAATCTCGGCAAGCTTTCTTATTCCGATTAAAGTAATTGTTGACTTCTGCTTTCTCGCGATGATTCTTTTGACATCTTCGAAAAAAGCAATCTGGTTTCTGAGGCCGGTCATCATATCGATATGCTCAAAATCCCCAATTTGACAGAAAGAAACTCCCCAGTCTGACCTAATCTCCATCGTTCTTTCCTCTCATTGGTAAGCAAAATGTTCCGCATAATACATAATTACACAAAAACATATCTATTTTAACGCTATTGCAATTTTAGTCAATTCTTTTAGCGTAAATATTTACAAATTTTGCACTCGGGGAACTTGTGCATATTTAACAATTATCTGTTGTCTACTTTTTCGGGATACATATCATGGTGAGTCATTCTCTCCCACGCTACGTCTTCCCACTTAGTGCCGGGCTTGCCGTAGTTGCAGTAAGGGTCGATTGAAAGACCGCCGCGGGGTAAGAACTTACCGGTAACCTCGATGTACTTGGGATCCATCGCCTTGATGAGGTCCTTCATAATAATGTTTACGCAGTCCTCGTGGAAATCGCCGTGATTTCTGAAGGAGAAAAGGTAAAGCTTAAGCGCTTTTGACTCAACCATCTTTTGACCCGGAACATAAGAAATAATGATGTTGGCAAAATCAGGTTGGCCCGTGATGGGGCAAAGACTGGTAAATTCCGGGCAGTTAAACTTTACGAAATAATCGTTATCCGGATGCTTGTTGTCAAATGTCTCCAGAAGTGAAGGGTCGTAATCGGTCTTGTACTGCGTGCCCTGACTTCCAAGCTTGGTTAATCCTTCTTTTGCTCTGTCTCTCATACTTAGTCCTCCCTCGGGTTAATCTTGCGTGCGATGTAAATAAAAGATGTATCTGCAAGCGCCACAATTGCCTTAAACAGGTATGTGGTGATTAATATGCTAAAGAAAACGCCTGTGGGGTATGTGCCCCAGAAAGCAAGAAATGTGAAAATTACAGTGTCGATAAGCTGACTGGTAAGGGTGCTTCCGTTGTTACGAAGCCAAAGCTTACCCTTGCTGTCGCCGGTCTTCTTCCAGATTAAGTGATATAAGAATACGTCGATGTTCTGACTGCACAAGAAACCGATAAGGCTGGCAATCGTGATTCTGGGCACTAGTCCAAACACTACCTGCAAGCTGTCCGAAATGTAGTCATTGGCATTGGGGGTAAACTGCAGAATAAGCTGTGTTCCGAGGAGCCACAAAAGCATCGTCGAAAAGCTGTACATTACCGCCTTTTGCGCATCTTTCTTGCCGTATTTCTCGGACAATATATCGGTTACAAGGAATGTGGATGCATAAAGCACGTTTCCCGCGGTGGTGGAAAGTCCGAACAGGTCCACGCACTTACAAACCGCTATATTACCAAGTATAGTACCAAATATTGCAAAAGCAAACAGTCCGTTCTTTCCAAACAGCTTATACAGCAAAAGAACGCTGCCGAGATATATTAAAACAGTTCCTACAAATATCAATTCGTTACTCAAATTCTAATCCTCTTATCTTTCATACTCAATCGGGTCCTTAAGACCGTTTAACTCAAATGCGGCGATTCTGTCCCTGCAAGTACCGCACACACCGCAAGCCTTCTCGTGACCTTCGTAGCAGCTCCAGGTAAGTTCGAAAGGAACACCAATCTCTGTTCCCATAGCCACCACCTGAGCCTTGGTCTTGTCGATGAAGGGTGCAACGATTGTGAGCTCATTGCCGCTTCCTATATAGATTGCTTCCGAAATAGCCTTATTGAAAGCTATGCTGGTATCGGGATACGCATTGCCCGCCGCATCGTCAGCATGAGCACCGTAATAAATCTCCGTGCAGCCGTGGCTAAGTGCTATTGATGCCGCCGACGATAAGAACAATCCGTTTCTGTAAGGCACGTAAGTGTTAACCGGCTTGCCGCCCGTCTTCTCAAGCTGCTCTGCGTAATCTTCATGAGGAATCTCCTCCGACGCGCCCTCAAGAAGCGTACAGTTACTGTCCTTGAAAATCTCGCCAAGGTCAAGCGTTATCCTGCGAACACCGTAGTAAGCCGCAACCTTCTCGGATGCCTCCATCTCTTTCTTGTGCTTCTGACCGTAATATACAGAAAGTGCAAGCACTTCGTCCGCGCCGTATTTCTTAACCGCAAGCCCCAGACAGACAGAGCTGTCAAGACCGCCGCTAAATAGAACCAATGCCGTCATTGTGTTACCTCCAATATGAAAAAAAGAAATAGCCCTGCAAAACGCAGAG
>JAEEGK010004193.1_pt1 | contig 35528 bp, 22 predicted proteins | sample 8958771 | NCBI WGS metagenome assembly JAEEGK01 (sample SAMN16246547, study PRJNA631951) | gut metagenome | biome: gut microbiome; feature: rumen; material: SC-attached | host: Bos | place: Iran: Karaj | collected 2018-10 | reverse complement strand
ATAAATAAAAAACAATAACTTAAAAAATTAATGAAAATTTATTTATTATATAATGATATAAAAAAGTAAAATTTATAAATTAATTATATTTAGAAAATCTTTATATTCCATATTTTGAATATTTTCAGAAATCATTTTAGTATATAAGTTTTTTTCAATTTATAATATTATTATTCTTTATTATAGTATAAGTTTTTTTCAATTTATAATATTATTATTCTTTATTATAATATAAGTTTTTTTCAATTTATAATATTATTATTCTTTATTATAGTATCATTTTTTTTCAATTTATAATATTATTATTCTTTATAATATTTTTTTAACTAAAAATATAATTCTTGATTTTTATGTTATTATCAGTTATAAGATGTTAAAACGAAATGAAGAATAAATATCAAAAAGAAGAGAAATTAACAAATAATAAGATATGAAATCTTTCATTTATGTAACTTTATTATTAATAACATTATCATTTTGTGATGATTGTTCATTAAAACCTCAAGATCAATGTACAGGTACTTGTGAATGGACAGCTGGAACAGCTGCATCATGTGTAGTAAAAACTGATTGTGCCCATACTGGATCTGGAGAAGAATTAGCATGTTCGGATACGACAAATTGTAAAGTAAATACAGGGAAAACTGGATGTGAATCTGTAGCTGCAACTTGTGCTGTTAATGCTGCTGGTACTGCTTATGAAACTGCTGCTGGATGTGTATTTACTGATGCTACTGAAGGAACATGTGCTGAATCAAGTTCAGATACAGATACAAATACAGATACAAATAAATCTTCTGCTTTTGGATTAAAAACCTCTTTTTTATTAATCTTTTTATATTTTTTCTTTTAAAATAAATTTTTAATAGAAATCTTTTTTAAAATTTAAATCAAAGTTATTGAAATATGTCTGAAAAAAGAATTATAAATTATTTATTAAAAAGATAAAGAATAAAATAAAATGAACAAATTTCTAAATTTTAAATAATATTTGTGGTAGGAAATGATAATAAATTAAAAGAATCATAATTAAAATTTAAACATTTTCTTTTTATTTAAATTTAAAAGAATTTGTAAATTTCAATCCAAAAAACCAAAAATTATCTCAAATAATTGATAATTGATAATCTAATGATAAATATATGTTTTATTTGTTTTATAAATTAATATGATAAAAATTTCTTTGAGATATCTTTTTAAAAATAAAAAATTAATCTAATTCTTTTTTTTATTTATAGAATAAATATTTAACTTAAAATAAAATATAATTATTTTTTATTATTATTTTTTAAACATAATTTATTTTAATTATGGGGATTGGGCCCAATCACAATCCCCAATAAAAATCTTAAATTATAATTTTTTTTGATTAAATTTATTAATTTAAATGAATCACCAAAAGTTTAAAATAAAAAAGATAATATTAAATTAATTTTTAATTTTTTTCTATTTAATATAAAAAAATCTTAATAATATATAAAATTTTTTTTATAAAATTCTTTTATAAAATTCTTAATTGAAAAAAAATATTATGTTGATTATATTAAAAAATACTTTAACTCAAAGTTTTACAATTTTCTAAATCATTCAAAAGATGGTTAAGCCATTTTTTAGAAACATTACATTTTAATTTTTTCTTTTTTGAAGGTTCTTCATTGAAAATTTGTAAATTACGTTTAAAATTATTTACTTCATTATCTTCTTTATTTTCAATTTTATTTTCTTCATTGTTTTCTATTTTTACATTATTATCGATCAAAAAATTATTTTCCATATTTACTTTTTTTATTTTATTATTTCCTTTTTTATTATTTTTTCTCTTTTTTTTAATTTTTTTTTTAATTTTCTTTTTCTCACTTTCTTTTGGAAAAATAAATTTTTTATTAATAATTTGACCAAAAATACTTTGAATTCCAAATTCAATTTCTTTTATTGCAATATGATAATCACTATTATATTTAAATTTTTCAATGCAATCTTTAATTAAAGGATCATTTTGGAAGATTTCATAAAAAAAAATTAATTGAATTTCATAAATATTATAATCTGGAAATTCACTTAATGGAACTTTAAATATATTTTCAATGTCATTAACACTATTATCTAAACTTCTTTTTAAATTTCTTAAATGACCAAAAAGAGTAGTTAAAGCAATTTTTAAATTATGACTACTATGATTTAATGTTGAATTACTTCTATTTAATCTCTTCTTATTTTTTATTAAATTTCTATTTGGAGATGAAACTCTTTTTCTTTCATCAATTAAAATTTTAGTTAATAATAAATCTTTTATTTCTTTTATTTCAAAAATTTGTAATTTACATTTATTTAAATTCTCATACATTTTTATAAACAAAGTTTCTTTTATAAAATTATTAAAATAAGAACCTAAAATTTCAGAAAATTTTGAAATTTGATTTTTAGATTTTTCTAATCTTTTATTTGATTCTTCTATTTCTTTTTTTTCTTTATCATCTTCTATTTCATTTTCTTCTTTCATATTTTTATCATATATAATTATTAATATAATTTCTATTTCTCTTATTAATGCTTCTTTATATTCTAATACTATTTCTTTTATTTTTTCTTCTGAAATTTTCGGTTTTTTTTCTTCTTCACAATCTTTTTTTATATATATATTATTTACATTGCTTAAATTTTTTTCTGTTGAATTCATTTAGGAAATAAATGAAAAAATTAAAAAATTATATTATTTTTTTTAGTTTAAATTTACTTTTGAAATATTGAAAACGATAAAAAAATGATTGAATATATATACAGACTTAATAAAATTAAAACCATTTATTTACGAAATAAAATAATATAAATTTATACAAAAAAATATTAGTTTAAAACTGTTGGAGCTCTTATAAATCCACTTTTCTTTTGTGTTTTACTTTTAGATTTAAATTTACTTAATGGATCATTACTATTTTCTTCTTCTAATTTTTTCTCTGATTCTTTGTTTGTGTTATCATTGTTATTATCAATGACTATATCTTTAGTTTGTTTAGAATTATTTTGTGAACAACATATAAATTTTTCCTAAGGAAATATTAAAAATTTTATATACTAATAATTCTTTTAAAATATCCATATATTATAAATTTATATTTATTTTCAATAATATAAAAAAATAATAAAACATAAAAAAAATTAAAAAAATTTTAAATAAAAAAAAATCAAGTCATAATTTAACATTAATCCTAAATTATAATATAAAAAACTTTGTTTATATAAAATCAAAAAACTAATGTTTTGAAATATTAGAAGTAACCTTCCTAACAATTTCATCTCTATATTTTCTTAACCCAACTCTAACATCTCCTCCTTCTTTAGCAATATTAATTAAAATAGGGCATAAATCAATAAGTGCAGTATCATAAGGATCTTCACCCCAAAAAGCTCTAATATTAATTCCATTATCTTTTTGTAATCTAAAATTTTGAGGCATATTATCAACAATAATGATTTTATCAATTGGTCTTCCTAATCTATTTAAATCTTTAACAAAATCATTATCAAATATAATTGCATGTTGTCTATATAATCTATAATCGAAATATATTTTATTTTCTTCAATTGCATCTATTAATAAATCAGCATAATCTTGAGTTGCTGCTGTAAATACTATAATTTCATAGTATTTTCCTAATTTTTCTAAAAATTCATATATTCCTGGTCTTACTCTTAAAACTCCTTCAGAATCATTATTTGGATTTACTTTAAAATGAATTATTGTTTCATCTAAATCTAAAACTAAACTATATTTTTTTAAATTTTTTGTTTTTAAATAAGGTGGTGATACTGTATAAAAATTTGAATTTTCTTTTAAAACAAATGATGCTAAAACTGAAGCATTTGGATTTTCAACTCGTAATATTTTTTCCCTAAAAAACCTATTTATTTCTTCATATGTTTTTTCTGATATGTTTTTATATAAAGTTATTAAATTTTCTGTTAATTGAGTAAAAGGATAATTTTTTAATATTATTTTTATATCACTTGAAATACAATTTGTATTATATTTTATTTTTTCTATTGATGATAATGGTTGTATATTAAATGAAACATATTCTGATTCATCTATATTTGAAGTCATAGAATTTATTAAATCACGTAATTTATATACCCAAATATTTGATAAAGATTCATTTGATATTTTACTTAAAATATATTCACATATTATTATTAAATTCCTATGATTTAAGTTTAATATTGCTTTAATCATTATAAAAACTTTTGTTATTAAACTTCTATCAAATGATATATCATAACATAACATTATTGAGAATAATGAATAATTAATACTTGATTTTATTATATTTGAATCATTTCCTATAAAACATTTTTCAATATGTCCATACAACGAACAATTAAAATAATAATTCCACCATTCAAAACATTCATTACTCATATATTTGTTTGTATTTATAGCATTTATTATTTCTGATAATTTTTCTTCAAGAACAATTAAATCTTCTAAATTAATTGATAATGAATTTTGGTTATTTGAGGAATAAAAATTATTTTGTGATTTATTATTAGAATATGAAGTGTTATTTATTTGATTAACTGAATTATTTAATTTTTCATAATCATTATTTTTTGAATATCTTATATTATTATTATTATTATTATATGATTTAAGATTTGCTTTTGGATTAGAATATTTCCCTGGACTTCTACAATAAATATTTGAACACTTTTTATATGTAGGTTCTTGAAAAGAATTATTTAAATTTGAAGAATTTGTATAATTAATTTTATTATAATTTATACTATTATTCATATTATTTATTTTATTATTATTTTCATATATTTTTTTATTACCTGAAGTAATAGAATTAAATGAAGTTGTAGTATTAAAATTAGAATTATTTGTATAATTAATCATTGATAAATTATTCTTATCATTAGAATTTGTTCTAATTCCTTTTCTAGAATAAATTAAAGCTTTAGTACTTCTTGTTCCAATATTTTGATTTGAAAATCCAGAAGGAATTTTTTTTTGATAAGTTGTTCCATAATCAAAAGATTTATCTTGTTTATTTGAATTTTCTTCAAATAACGTAACTTCTTTTTCTTGATTTGGAACATTTGGAAAAGAACTTTGCTTTTTATATTCATTTACAATTGAAGTTTGAAATTTATTATTATATTTTTTTTCATTATTATTAATTGGAGTAGAAGTTAAATAATTAGAAATTAATTGATTATTATTACTTTTATTATTAATATTATTATTTATAATATTATTATTAAATATATTATTATTATTATTGTAATTACTTAGAAATGAAGAATTTGTATTATTATTATTCATAATAAAATTATCATTTAAATTTGAAGAACTTATTTTTGGTGTTATTATATTTTTTGAAGTTCTATTTTTTTCTTCTTTTCTTAATTTTGCTTCTTGCTCTTTTATTTTTTCATATTGAGATTGAATTTCTTCAAATTTTTTTCTTTGGTTTTCTTTCCTTCTCATTTCTTCTTCTAATCTTTTTTTTTCTTTTAATTTTATTTCTTCTTGTTCTTTTAATTCTTCTTCTCTTTTTTTTTCTTCTTCTCTTTTTTTTCTTTCTTTTTCTTTTTTAATTAATTCTAATTGTTCTAAAGCTTCTTTTTCTTTTCTTAATTTTTCTTCTAATTCTAATTTTTTTCTTAATTCTTCTTCTTCTTTTTCTTTTCTTAATTTTTCTTCTAATTCTAATTTTTTTCTTAATTCTTCTTCTTCTTTTTCTCTTTTTAATTTTTCTTCTAATTCTTTTTTTTTCCTTAATTCTTCTTCTTCTTTTTCTTTTCTTAATTTTTCTTCTAATTCCAATTTTTTCCTTAATTCTTCTTCTTCTTTTTCTTTTCTTAATTTTTCACTCTCCACCTTTAATTTTTTATCTTCTTCTTTCTCTTTTTGTTTTTCTTTTAACATTTCAAAAATATTTCTCAAACCATTTATTTGAGCGTTTTTTTTTGAAGAAATGTTATTTTTTTCTTTATTATTATCAAAAGAAGTATTTAATTCATCATTTTCTTCATTAGTATTATTATTATTATAAGAATTATAAATAATTTTAGTTCTTTTTTTGACAACAGAATTTTGACCATCATCATTATATTCTTCTATTTCTTCCTGATAAAAGTTATTTGGATTTTGATTATTTATTATTTGTTTTATTGTAGTTTTATTTTCTAAATTATTATCTTTCTCACATTTAATATTTTCATTATTATCACTTTTATTATTTTCTTTTTTATTGTTTATTTTATTATTATTATCATTAATATTATTATTTATATTATTTAATTCTTCTTCTTCATTATCTTCTTTTTTATTTTTTGATTTTTTCATTGTCATCATTTGAATCAATTTTTGTGCTCTTAATTCTAATTCTTTTTGTTCTTTTTTCATTTTTTCTTTTTCATCTTCTGAAGAAGAAATTTCTAATTCTTCTTCTTCTTCATTTTGATGTATACTATTTTTTTCATATTTAATTTTATTATTTTCAAAGTGATCTTCATCTTCACTGTCACTTATTAAATTTTTTTTATTTTCATTTTTAAATTTATTAAAAATATCTTCATCTGAACTTGATGAAGATTCACTACTATATTTTAAATCTTCAAATCTTTTTATATTTTTATTTTCTGTATTATTTCTTTTTTGAAAAAGTATTTTTAATTTTTCTGCTAATAAAGCATTTTTATTTTTAAGATTATTATCTTTATTTTTGTCTTTTTTATTTTCTGAATTTTCAAAACTTTCATTTATATTTGATTTTGATTCTTCATTTTTTTTCTTGTTTTTATTGTCATAAAATTTTTTCATTATTGTTGTTTTTTCTACTTTTTTATTTTGAAAATTTTGATTTGAAGGATAAAAATTGTTATTATTATCTTCATCATTTTTATTATTATCTAAATTTTTTTTATAAGAAATATTTTTTGTTATTTTATAATTATAACCATTTTTATTAAATTCTATATCTATACTATTTTCTATTGTATCTATTCCATTGTTTTCTCTTTTATGATGATAAATTATATTATCTTCATCTTCTGATGAATAACTATCCATTTTTATTTAAGAAATTAATTTTATAAAATTTTTTTTGAATAAAAATAAAATACTTTTAATTTCATCTTAGTTAATTTTAATTAACATTAATTCATAATTATTTATTTTAAAAGTTAAAAATTTTTTTCTATAATACATTTTATTCTTTTTATCAAGATATTCAATCAAAATTAGATTTATAATTTTTTGAATTTATGGTTTTATATTTTTTCAAATTCTTAAAAACTTGGAAAAAATTTTAAAAAAAATTTTAATTTAATAATAAAACCCTTTTAAAAAACCTATTTAGATTAGTTTAATCATATAAAAAAATTTTTAAAAGATTAAAAAACCCAAAAAATAAATGATTAATTATCATTATTATCATTATTCAAAATATCATTGTAATTATTATTATTTTCTGAATCATCAATATCATTTTTAATAACATTTTGATTAGATTTAGCAAAATAATATAACCAAAAACTAATTTGAATAGCAACAACAAGAACACTAAAACCATTACTATATAAAGTATATTTAGCAGAAGGATTACTATCATCTTGAGTTAAAGTACCATAAATTAACCAAATTAAAGTCGTAAAAAATCCAACAATATTAGTTAAAATAGGAATAAATTCATATTTTCCGGTTTTACAAACTTTAATTATGTTTGTAATTGGACTTAAATACATACATATATTTACTATTGTTGCTATAGTACCAACTAAATTAGAATGTTCTTTTTGTTTTTTTATTACCCAAAATAGCATTAAATAAACCACTTCAAATATTAAATTTATTACGAATAAACCATATCCCACAAATTTTTTCACGTTTTTTTCAAAGTAAAAATAAAGGAAAAGAAACAACAATACTATATTAATTAATAATCCAAAACCATTACATATTATTAATGAAGCCCAAAATTTGTGATTATTTATTGATTCTGTTATACCATGTAAAAGCCAAAATGTACAATTAAATAGTATTGATAAAAGAAGAGTTACAGGAAGAGCTTCTGGTGATATTGTTTTATGATATATTTGAACAATTTGTAACAAGGGAGTTGAAAAATATATCATTGAACATATACTTCCTGTCCATTCTATGATACCTTCTATTATATTTCTTCCTGGAATTTTTAATTTTGGAGTAAATGAAAGAAAATTCATTTTTTTTTTATTATTTTGATTGATTCTTATTTAATATTATTTTTTTTATTAATTATGATAATTTATTTAATTTTCTTTTTATTATTAATTAAATATCAAATAAATGATATTTTAAAAATCATTTATTTTTTAAGATTTTCATCCATATTTCAAATAATTATTATGAAATTATAATAAAAATCTCTTTAATTCATTTTGTCCATTGGAAAAAAATTTAAAAATGAAAAAAACAATTAAATATAAAACATAAAAACCTAAATAAACAAATATAATATATAAAACATAAATAAAAAAATGTCCTCAAATTTGGAAAGACATAATAAATCTTATGCTCCGATTGATGATAATCAATTAAAAAAGGAAAAATTAATAGAGACAAAAAGACCAAATTCAGGTAATAATAAAAGTAAAATGGATTTAAAATTGGATAGTAATTCAATTTTTGCATTTCAGGAATATGATCAATTTACAACAGCTTTTTTAAATAACAAACCAAATTCAATAGTAAAAAGTAATTCAAATCAATCAAGAAAAATTTCAAATACAAATCAAAGTTCATTTTCATCTTCTTCTGAAAGTGAAAGTGATGAAGAAGATATTCCAATTCCAATGCCTAGAAATAATAAAAGATTATCAGATACTAATTCATTAAATACTTTTTTAAATAAATTTAAAGAATTTAATTTGAATATATCTAGTCCTACAAATAATATTCAACAAGGAATTCCTCAACAATTTTATCCTCAAAATAATATGAATATAAATAATATGAATAATAATATAAATAATTTTAGAAGAAAATCACTTCAATATAATCCTAATTTTAATTTTGTAAATTTTCCTATTCAACCTAATTATCCAAATATAAATAATAATCCTTTTATGGTTATGAATAATTTTAATGGTTTTAATAATGTTAGAAATATAAATATGCCAATTCAAACAAATGTAAATACAAAAAAAAGAAATTCTTTTAGTATTCCTGTTCCTAATTATTTTTATAATGAAGATCAATATATGTTAGATAATTTAAATTCTTATTTAACTGATCAAACTCGTTGTAGACAAGTTCAAGATAAATTGGAAGAAAAAAAACATGATACTGAATTCATTATGAAATTTTATCAAAATATTGAACCTAATTTAATTGAAACTATTAATCATCAATTTGGTAATTATGTTATTCAAAAATTTTTTAATGTTCTTTTGTTTCAAAATAATAAAAATTTAATAACTCAATTTTTTTCTAGAATTCAAAGTGATTTATTTAAAATTTCGGTTAATACTTATGGAACAAGAGTTTTTCAAAAAAGTTTAGAAAAATTAGATAATGGTGTTTATTCTCAAATAGAAACACCAGAATTAAATAATATTATAAAAAATTTAGTCGAAAAGCATATTTTTCCTTTATGTTATGATAAAAATGGAAATCATGTTTTTCAAAAGATTGCAAGAATTTTTCCTAAAGAAAAAAATCAATTTATATTTGATCAATTAAACCAATATGCAATTGAAATTTCAAAAGTAAAACAAGGGGCAACAATATTACAAAATACTTTTAAATATGCTAATAATGAACAATTAAAAACTTTAATCTTAGAAATTTTAAGCGATAAAGGTTTAGATTCTTTAGTTAATGATGAATATGGTAATTATACAATACAATTAATTATTGAACTTAAAGAAAAAGAATATAATGATATTATTTATAATTATTTAATTAAAAATTGTCTTTCTTTGTCAAAAAAAAAATTTTCTTCTAATGTTATAGATAAATGTATTATTGGAGAAGATGAAAATTCTCAAAAATTAGTAAATCATATTATTACTAATAAATATGTAAAAGAAATGATTATTGATCAATTTGGGAATTATGTAATTCAAAAAGCTTTAAAAGTAAGTAATTATAAAACTCGAATTGAAATTATAAAACAAATTAAACCCGAAATTGATCAATTAAAACAAACAAACATTGGAAGAAAAATTTATGAACATTTAATGCAATCGTATAGTGAATTTTTTAATAATAATGATAGTCAATAAAATTATATTAAAAGTAAGATTTTTTTTAATTATATAATTTAGGTTATATATGAAATATAAAAAATTAATTTGATAAAACAAATCTTCTATTTTAAAAATTATGCTTTTTTATTTGGATTTTATTAATATAAGTTTGTTTGTTTCTTTATTTATAACATAACTCATATTTTATTTTAAATAATTTTTATATTTATAAAGTTAGTAAATGCTTAAAAAATAAAACATTAATTTATGATATATAATAAATTTATTTCTTAAGAGTTTTTCAAAGAATTTTTCTTTGAAAATTTAAAAATGAAAATTTTTTTTAATTTTATTTTTTAGTAATTAATTTATATTATTATTTTTATTTAATTTCATAATTAAATAATATATTTTAAATTGTTGAATGGAAGTAAAAAGATAACTATAATAATATTAAGTTATGAGTTTAGAAAAAAATATTATATATGAGAAATCCATGAAACAAAACGAAAGAAAAAGTATTTTTTGAAAAAAATAATATAGTTAATTATAGAATTTTTTCATAATGTAAAACTTTACAAATTTCAGGAATTTTCTATATATTAAATTCTTGTTTTTTATTCATTATTTTTATTTATGATTCACTTTTTATCAAGAAATATTCTTGAAAAAATTGTGATTAAAATAATATTAATTATCTTATAAATAAATGATATCAAAAATTCAAGAATATGATTGGTTGAGAAGAATATGGAAAAATAATATTTTTATTATTCCTAATGATTTATATTATTTTCAAGATAATGATGATTGGAAAGAAAAAGAAAATAATTTATCTGAAATAAATAACAATTTAATTATTAAAGAAATTATAGATGATAAAACAATTTTTACAAATCTTTTAACTCCAAACTGGAAAAAACATATTAATAATTATGTTAGACATAAATTTTCTGGATATAGAAAAAAAATTCGTAAAATTTCTCAATTAAATGGGATAAAATAAAAAGGAATTAAAGATATTAATTTTTTATTTATTTTGATATTATCAAAATTACAATAAAATTTTGTAATAATAAATAATATCTTCTTAATATTTTTTTTATTGTAAATATGTAAGGTTATTTAGCTTTAGGATATAAATAAATTTTATTATTTTATATCTTATATAATAGAATATCTTATATTTTAATTAAAATTTTATTTTTCAACCCAATTTAAAAATTATATTTTAAAGATTTCTAAAATCTAATCAAAAAATATCATTAGGCTTTTTAAATTGATTTTCTTTTTCTTGTTTTAAAATTTCTTTATATTCATCAATTATTTTTTTTTCTTCTTCTTTTTCATCAATTTTTTCAACTTGATAACTGTCTGATATTTCAAATAAAGTTGTATTAAACATACATATATTTTCAATTAATTTTATACAAAAATCTTTATTTGTTTGATTATTTTTCTTTCCATTTAATTCTTTTAATCTATTATATTCACTAATTAAACTATTTAAATATAAAGAATAAAAATTCCTATGATTAATAACTACTTTAGTTTCATTTGGTAACATTTTTGAAAAAGCATATTCTTTATTGTTTAATAATTCATCTTTTTTCTCATTATTATCTTCAATAGCCCAATTTGCAATATTACAATCTTCAAATAAAGAATTTTTTTTTGCCATTAAATTATAAGCTTCTTTATAAAAATCATTTTTTGTAACTTCAACTTTATTAATTAAAGATTCAACTGAATAATATTCTTTTTCAATATATTTATAATACTCTTTTAATTCTTCATCAATAAATTCTACGTTTTTTTTCTCAGTTTCATGCCATTGATTCATTAACCTACTTAAATTATCATATGAATTTATAACATATATATTATCATTATATTTTTCACATAAAGTTTTCATTTCAAGCCACATATTAGAAATCATTTTCATTTGTTCACTAATCTTTTTAAAAGAAGAGATTAATTCATCATAAGCATTCATTATATTCGATAACTGTGATAGATAATTTGAACGGCTTTCTTTGATTATATCAAATAATTTTTCTTTATCTTTATCTAAAGTTACATCAATTTCTCCGTTTTCAGTTTTATAATCACTTAAAAGTTGAGGGTTTTTAATTTTATTATATTTATTTTTTGCATCATTAAACTCATTTTCATCTTGAACAGTAAGAAAATCATAAAAAATTTGACTATTTTTTAAAATAGGATGTATTACCATTCCATTGATAAATTTTTTAATTTTTTTAAGTCTATTAGATATAAATTCATCTTTAAATTGATCAAAAAAGTTATCTTTAGGTAATGGTGGGATTACCGTATTTGGATATAAATCACTCATAATATTTCTTAACCAATCAAAATCACTATATCTTCTTTTTACATTTGAATTAAATGGAATAACGTTTAAACAATATACTACATATTTTCTTGAAAATAATCCTTTATCAACAATCAAAGGATGATTAAAATTAATTTTTATATTTTTTAATTTTGTGATATATGTTTCATCATTTTTTTTACATAAAATTTTATTTTCATTATTGAAAATATATTTTTGAAAATAATTATCATTTTCAAAAACTTCATGTTTATTGAAATCTCCTAATTTTATAGGATGAGGTTTATATTTTTGGATATTATTATTATTTTGTTTTTTTACATTATTATCATTTATAAATTCATTCACAATATTTTTTAATTCATCTAAACTCCAATCATTTAAATCAATTTCTTCTGATCCTTTTTTCTTTTGTAAATATGACATAAATAATTCACTATCATAACCTTTCTCTAATATATTATTTCTTAAAAAGTTTTGTTTAATATTAATATCTTCCATCTTATAAATAGTTAATTAATGAAAACCATTAAATATTGTTTAATATTCAATTAATTGAATTAATAAATTAACTTAAAAACTTATTTTAATAAATTTTATCAAAATTTTGATTAAATTTTAACATCAAAAAAGTTAAAAAGAGAAGAAATTATAAATTATTATAAATTATCTTCATAAATTGAAGATAAAGATGATTTGCATGAAAGAAAATCATTCTAAGTTATATAATTTAATTATAAGATTTATTTATTTTTTATGAATGTTCCTGAAAATAAATTATAAGTAAATTTCTCTTTTATTGAGATTTGTTGATTAAAATTGTTGAATATTGAATTTTGAAAAATTTTTTCAAAATTTAGATTACCTTTTTTAACTCAAAAATAATTATTTTTCAATTAAATTTATAATATAGTTTTGATAATTATTAAATTTAAAAATGTCAATATATAATTTTCATTTTACAAAAATTAAAAATCCATTTAAACGTTCATTTCAATCTGCAAAATTATTCACTTATATACATTTAAATGATATTGAAAAAGATTTGACTTCAAACATTAAAAACAATGTATCATCGGATAATAATAATATTGGAAATAATATTTCAGAAACAAAACCTTTAAAAAGTAAAAAATATCGTATTAAACAATCTCACAGTCATTGTTTTCAAGAAACAACAAATAAAATAGATTTATTTTTAATGCAAGATGATAGAGGTTCAATTGAAGAAATGCATAATAATCCTTTGTTAGATGTTTATTCTCATAAAGAACCTTTACCGAATTTTAATTTTAAAAAGAAAAGAAAATCTAAATTTTTTAATAAAATCTCAAATGTAAAATGTAATGTTGAAAAAAATGTTGTTGATATTAATAAACTATTAATTCATCATTTAAATCAAGAAATGGAAATTATGAATACTAAACGTTCTTTTTCTTTTAATAATAAAAATAATATTATAAAAGAGTCTAATAGATTAAATAAAAGTATAGAAATTAAAGAAAAAAGAATTGAAAAAATATTTAAAATTTCTCCTTTAATTTTTGATAAATTAAAAAAAACAAAAAAAAATTTGCCTTTTTTATTTAAAAACATTCAAAATTCAATTGAGAAAAACGAAAAAAAAAAAACTAAAATAATTAATTTAAAAGAAATATTAATTATGCATAATAGTAATATAAGAAAATCTGTAAGTCAATTTAAAGTTAAAAATCAGTCTTTTCGAAAAAGTTTAAAATTAAAAAATAGACCTATTTATAGTACATATAGAGAAAGATATCATCCTTTAAAAACAAATTCAAATTATAATGATTATTCAACAAATATAAATGATGTTTATATATAAATAAGTAATAATCATTTATATATATTTTTTACTTTTTATATATATATTTATTTCTGATTTAAATAAAAATTTAATATTTTCAAGTTTTTTTAATATAATTATCCAATAAAAAATATAATTTAAGATTCTTAATATTAATTTTAATTATAATTTCCTTATTATATATTTATTAATTTTTAATTTCTGAAAAGGATTTATTTCTTTAATTCAGTTATTTTATTATCATGATTATTATATTCATCTTTTTCAATTTTAATTTCTTTTTGTTCATTATTTAATAAATTAGAACAGTTTTCTATTGTACAAGAGGAGTTTTTATCGTTAATTTCTTTTGACTTAAGTGAAATTATGTTATCCTTTACAACTAATATTTTATTTTCTGATAATAATTGAGTTAAATAAGAATATAAACATCGCATATAAGAATATTGTTCTTTTATATAATAATTTTTACTCTTATAATTAAAATAGTTTAGGAAAAGATCTAGAGTTGATAAATTAGAATTATTTATTATTTTATTTATATTTTTCAGTGCATTTTTTTCTATTTTATTTGCATTCATTTCCTTAATTTCAATCATAGATTTTTTAATAATTTCTTTTAAATTTGATAAAGAAACAAAGCCTTCTTTATTTTCTATTTCTTTAATTTCTTCCATAAATTTTTTATTTAAAAAATATCCTTTCAATATTACAATTATTTAAAAATTTAAAATTTAATTTTATATTTGAAAATAAAAATATTATTAAAATCAAAATAAATTATATTTTAATAATACTGAAAGTGTATTAAAATTTAAATAATGGAAGAAAATGTATATAACCTTCAAAACATTTTGAATAATAATCAATCAGAAACAGAAATATTAAAATCAAGTGAATCTTCAGAAGAAAGTGATTCTTTAAATGAAAATATAAATGAAGATTTATCAGATAATAGTAAATTCAATAATAATAATGAAATGGATGATAATAATAAAATACAAACACTAACACAAAAATTTATTAATTATAATCCTTATCAAATAGAAACTAAAATGAATCTCCAATTAAAAGTTGGGAATTTTATTAATGAAAAGAATAATTTAACAAAAATCATTAAAAACATATTTAAAACAATTATTGAGAAAAATACTGAGAAAAATTATAAGGAAATATTAATGACTCTTGAAAAAAGTAATAAAAAATTTTATGATAGTGAATTTCCACCAAATTTAAATAGTTTAATTAAAGGATATAATATTAAACAGAATAATAATAATGAAAAAATAAATTTTCATAAAAAATATAATAATATAAAATGGATAAGAGAAAGTAATATAAATAATAAAATAGAAAACAAAATATTTGGAAATTCTTTTTCCTCAAAAGATATAAAATTAGGTGAATTCTCAAATAAAAATTTTATAAGTGTATTAACTTCTTTAATAGATTATCCTCATATTATAAAAAAATTATTTAAAACAAAGGAAAAAACTGATAAAGGGATTTTTTGTATTAAAATATGTTCAAATGGTGAATTAAAAGAAATAATAATAGATGATTTTTTTCCATATGATAAAAAAGAAAGAAAATTAATATTTTCATCAAACAAAAATAAAAATTTATGGATTCAAATATTAGAAAAAGCATATGCAAAATCAAATGGTTCATACAATAATATAAATTTAAAATCAGTAGAAGGTATCTTAAGAGATTTAACTTATGCTCCAGTAATAACTTTAGATAACTCATATGATGATCTTATATATTTTTTATTAGATTGTTTTGATAAAAAATATATTATTATGGGAAGTTCAGGAGAAACTGAAGCTTCTAAAGATTTATTAAGAGAAATTGGATTAAATCCAGATTTTGAATATCCAATTATTTTTATTTACAAATTAACTTTTGATGATTTAAAAAATGCAAATCAAACTTTAGTAAATACTACTTATATTGATGATAATTATAAATTAGTTTTAAAAATTAGAAATTTATGGAGTCAAACTGAATGGATTGGAGATTGGTCTTATACTTCTTCTTTTTGGAATGATGATTTAAGAATTAAATTAAATTGTCAAGAAAATGATAATTGCTTTTATATGAATTTAAAGGATTTCAAACATTATTTTAGTAAGATTAAAATTTGTAAATATTGTGAAAATTATTTTTATAAAAGTATTCGTGTTTATCAAAAAGAAAATAATTATATTTTAATTAAATTTCAACTATATGATTTTCAACCAAATAATGAAGATGAAATTGCTCATTGTCAAATAGCATTAATTCAAGAAGAAAAAGATAATAAGTATAATGATGATGCTTTTAATATAAGTAGGATGATATTATCAAAAATAGAAATAAAAAATGGTGAAAAAATAATAGAATATATGGATGGATTAATGTGTCAATCAAGAGAATTAATTTTAGAAAAGTATTTATCAGAAGGAGAATATCTTTTATATTGTGAATTATCAAATATAAATAAAGAAACTCCATATGTAATATCTATATATTCAAATGAAAGAATTAAAATAAATCAAGAAGAAAATTCTTTATATCCTAAAATATTAGAAAATATATTTATTTCATGTGCTAAAATTCAAAATAATTATATTAATTTTTCAGCAGAAGGAGCTCCAAATTGTAAAAAATATTCAAATACTACAAAATCAGGCTTTACATATATTTATTTTGAAAATTATGAAAAAGATGCAATTTTATTAGAAGATGTTAAGTATACTAAATTTGAAGAATTAAAATTACTTCCTCCTTATAAAGGTACTTCATATCATTTAAAATTACCTTCTGGTAAAAGTGAAATAATATTAATTAAGCATTTAAAATTAAATGAATATAATTTAATATCTTCTTATCAATCTTCAATTGATTTTGGAAGAGATTCTTTAATAAAATTAACAAAAGAAAAAGGAAAAATAAAAAAATATAGAGATAAAAATAATAAAGAATTTATTGATATTATTGTTTATATTTATAAATATAATTTAGGCCTTTGTTATTATTATGAAAATAATACAGATAATAAAATATTAAGAGAGACAATAATAATTGAAAATGATGCTAATGTGGAATTCATTGGCAAAAAAAAAGGAACAAATCAATTAACTATATTTTTGGAACCAAGGAAAAATTATTTTGTTGGATTAAAAGGAAATAATTCTTTATGGAAAGTACATCCTACTATTGATTATATTATTGAAGATGTTGAAAATAAAAAAAATAATAAATTAAATCAAAATAATGAAGAAAGAAAGGAAGAAAGTAAAAACAGCATTAATAACAATTTATGAGAATTTTGGTATTTTATAATAAATATAAAAATATGTGGATTATTATTGTAAATTATTATGCTTCATATTATATAATATGTATTTTAATTTTTAAATTATCAATATTTAAAATAAAAATGTATTATAAATACTTTTGTGTGTCATATTAATATAGAAAAAAAAACAAATATATTTAATAAGAAAAATAATGATAATTCCTTAATTAAAAAAATTAGATAATTTTTTATTCATTAAGCTGAAAAAAATTTATCATTTTTTGAGAGAGAAATTTTAATTATTTTTTGGTTAATTATTTTTTAATTAATTATTTTTTAATTTATTATTTTTATTTCTTGTCAAAAAAAAATATTTATTTTATTATTTTATTATATCTACCTCCATATTTATTAAGAATAATAAATAATTAAAAACATAAAGAATGTTTGGAACAAACAATTACGATCATTCTGTTAACAATGTCTCAGAAGAAGATTTTTCATTTTCTTCAAACCAAAATTATTTAGATTTCAAAATGAATAATATGAATAGACAAATCTTGTTTAATCCTAAAATTTTCACATTTTTCAATGAAGATTCTCTTTCAGAAAATTTTGAAAAAGATGTTTCTTCTTCTGAAACACAAGTAAGTAGAAATGAAAATGATACAAATGTAAATAATCAGATATCATTTCCTATCAAAAAAAAGACTTTCTTTGATGAAAATAATTTTGAAAAAAAAAGGAACATAGAAATTCGTTCTTTTTTGTTCAATTGTAGAAAGAATTAAATATAAATATCATATAGAGATTTATATAAAATTAATTTATAAATCAATGATGTTGGTTCCTATAGATTAAATATAATTAGCTAAAATGGAATTTGTTATGTGTAAATATGTAAATGAAGAAAAAAGGAATCTCAAAAAGTTGATATAATTATTATATTTTAAATAAAAACACAATTATTAAAAATATTAAAATTGGTTAAACAAAAAAATTTGATAAAGTAAAAGATTTTTTAAATGATGACCTATGAATTTATATATATGATTTTAAATTTCAATGTAAATAAATTTGGTTTCTTATCTTTAAAAAAATTTAAAATAAAACAAACCAAACATTTATTTTAAAAAAATATTATATTAATTTACTTTAATTAAATTTATAAAGGTTAACAATTATATTATAAAAGATTAAATTTTTATTTCCAAATTATAGATTTTGTTTTATCAAATTGTTCTTCAATTCCTAATAATTTATTAATATTTTTAACATATATTAAAGTATCAATAGGAATAATACCTAACATAGTTTTTGTTTTAAATATTGAATTATTTAATTGTAATTCATATTTTTTCCAACAAATTAAAAATATAAAAAGAATCATAATAATAGATATCATATTAAAAAAATTATAAAAAATCATTAAATTTCTTTTTTTATAAAAAGAATTATCCAAAACAATTTCATAAAATTCAAAGAAATAAGGAACAATAACATTTAACATTAAAAAATTTGATTCTTGAAATTCATTTAAGTTAAAAATATTTATAGGATGATTTAAAAAATATAATTGAATTAAAGAAGAATTTTTAGGTAATAAACTATTTTCATTTTTAGTTCCAATTAATGTTAAATTATATTTAAAATCATATAAATCATTTATTATTTTTTGATTAAAATATTGTGAATAAATATATCTTAAATTTTCTAAAAAATAAATTAATACTTGAGTTAATCCATTATTTAGACTTTTCCCTGAATAAGTAGCACATTTTTTATTTGGCATATGTTTTGAAAAAAATGAAGTTAAATTTTCACATAAATTTCCATGAAATATTTCACTATATTTTTGTTTTAAAATTTCGTTGTATTGAATTGATTTTTCTATTTGTTTAAATTGTTGAGATAAAGTTAAATAATAAGAAGATATTTGAAAATGAAAAATATTTCCATAAGACATATCATGATATGTTTTATTTTCATCAAATATATATTCTCTTAAAAAATTATATAAATTTACAACAGAAAGTTCTTGAGTTAATATAATTTTTGTTAATTTAATTGATTCTTTATATTGTTTATACACACTATATTGAACAGAAAAAAAAAAAGTAATTGTGAATAAATCAATTACAATCATAATTCCCCATACAAAATAAATATAATAAGCATAATTTTTTTTGAAATTATTTAATTTCTCTTCTTCTTGATTAATTACTGATATTTGAAATTTATTTAAGTTATTATCTGACTTTGATTCTGAATCCTCTGAACTTAAAATAGAATAAGATAATGATAAATTATCTAAATTTTCATCTTGTTTATTATTTTGTAATTTTTGTAATAATTGTTCACATTTTGTTAAAGATTCAGTGATTAATTTTGAACTTAATAAATAAAAAATTTCAAAATAACTTTCTCTTTTTTGAATTATAATCATAAAATAATATTTAAATATTTGAAAAAGTAAAAAATCTATAATCCATTCAAAAATAATAATAATAATCATGTAAACTAATCTTCTTTTATACCTTTCAAATAATTCATTTTCATATAATTTAGATTCAATTTCTGAATTTTCACTTATAACATTAAAACAATTGTTTAAAAAAAAATAAATATTAGAATTTAAAGGAATCATTTTTTTGAAAGGTAATAAAGTTATAGTTTGTAAACAATTTCCAAAATAAGATTGAATTCCAGAATAAGTTCCTATAATTTTAATTAATTTTTCATTCTCATCTAAAAAATACATATCAACTTTATTTTCAAATACTTCTTCTAAAACTTTTTGATCTATACAAAATAAATATGATGATATTATTTCATTACTTTCTGATAATTTTTCAAAATATTTTTTTAATAAATCAATATAATAATTTGTATATTCAGTTTTATTACCCCAAAAATTTGTATAATTTTCATTTGCAAGAAGAGTTAATTCTCTTATTGAATGAGAAGAAAAAATTAAATTAGAAAAATATTGATTTGATTCCTTTATTAATGTTAAATGAATTTCTATATCATTTATCCAGTTTCTTAAAAAGAATAATATTGATATTAATTGAATTAATAAAACTATAAGAATTAAGTAAGTAACTATTTTAATATTATTTACAGATTTTTGAGTATCTTTTCTTTTAAGAGAATGTTGAATTTGTTTTTTAAGCATTTCTTTTGATACAATATTTCTATCATCTAAATCATTTAATTGATTATATAATTTTTCTTCTATAATTTCTGTATTTTTTCTTAAATGCTTAATATTATTTTTCTCTTTTTCATTGCTTTTTTTTTGAATTTTAGGTGGTTGTATTTCATTATATTTATCATCAAGTTTTTTTAAAATTTCTGATTTTTTAAAATCATCATCTTTAATTTCGAAAGCTGTTTCTTTTTTATAATCATATATTAAAAAATGAATATTTGTGAAATTAACTTTATAATATTTTCCTTCTATTATATTAAATAAATTATTTTCTATCATAGGTAAACTATTTAATTGTTTTGAACTTTTTTTAATTGATAAAATTCCTTTTCTAAATATAGATTGAATTTTTGAATCATTATTTTGATTATCATTTGTACTTTTTTTACTATAAACGGAATTTTTTCTTATTTCATTTTTAATTGATTTAATCATTATTTTATCATAATTTTTTTCTGAATTTTCTAACCCAGAATATTCTTCTTCTTCTTCTTCTTCTTCTTCTTCCTCTTCTTCTTCATTTTCTTCTTCATTTTCTTTTAATTGTTCATGAATATCATTTATTTTTTTTAAAGCTGCGTTTTGTATTTTTTCTTTTAATTTTTTTTTTCCTTCTTTTTCATTATTTACTTGAATTTGAATATATGATTTTTTCTCAAAATCAATAAAAAACTTATTTTTTTGTCTTGGAAGAAAATCTCTTTTTATTGACTTTTCAAAACAAATAAAATTTTTAGAAGAATGTTTTGATTTTTTTTCTTCTTCTTCATTATATTTAGTTTTTTTAAGTTTATCAATAAATATAGTTGATTCATTTTTTCTTTCACAATTTGAAGAATTAGACATTTCATCAATTTCTCTTAAAATAAAAATATATCCGTAAACTTTTTCTTTAAATTTAATTTCTTTTACTTTAAGATTATATTTTACCATTTTTAAAGAATTTCTTATTTCAGAATAATTTGAACTAGTTTTTTTCGAAAAATTAAATCCTTTAAGTAAATATTCACTAAAATTGTATTTTAATATATTATCTTTTAAATTATCATCTTCTTTGTAATCTTTAATTTCATTTTGATATATATTATTGTATGAATCAAAAGAATTATTATATGAAACATTTTGTGTTGGTGATAAACTTTCTATAAATGAAATTTTTCTCATCCTTTTTTTTGAAAGATTTTTTATTGCACTTAAATAATTTGGACTTGATTTTAAAGGTTCAATACTCCAATTAACATTATTACTTTCTTTTAAATATTTTGAAATTATTTCTCTTTTTATTTTATTTACATTTAATTTCTTTTGATTATTATCACACATTTTCTTAATATAATCATCATGAAATTGATTAATATGATTAAATATATCAATTTGAGAATTTATGAAATTTCTTTTTAAATCTAAATTTTTTATTCCATTTAAAGAAAAATTCTCAATGTAAAAATCAGAGTTTGTTATTATATAATTATTTTCATCATCATTTGATTCAGTTAAATTCATAATAAAACTCTTATTACCATTTTCATCACAATGAAAAATAATATCCATAAAAAAAACTAATAACATTTTAGCTTTATTAATACCAAAATGAATGAAATTTTGTAACATATATTTATTTTTAGTTAATTCATGTAATTTTATTTTTTTATGAAAATCATTAGAATAAGAAAACATTATATCATTATGTGGTTTTAAACAAAATTCAGGAATTAAAATACTTAAACTTTTTCCTATAAATTCATCTTTTATAAAACCAAAAAAAGAACAAGAACTTAATGAAGCATGAGTTATTTGCCCAAAGTTTTCATAATTTGCTGATATTATAATAATTTTGCTTTGACGATTTTTTTCTATTATTTCAGTCAAACCTAAATTTTCATCAAAAACAAAAATATCATTTTCATTTTCAAAAAATACATTTTCATAATTTTGAGAAGGAATATAATTTTGCAAATTTAATATCTCATATTTATAAATATTATATAATGTAAATAAATTTTTATCATGATTATTAGCTTGAATTAAAGTTAAATAATTATTATTTATTTCTTCATTTAATAATGAAATTTTATTTCCTATTTTTGATAATTGTCCTAAATCAAGAAGTATATCATTTTTAGTAGATAATAATAAATTCCAAAAAAAAATATAATTTAAAATTGCTTCTTTTATATTATTAATTAATATATTTTTTTTGTTTAAAAATTGAATTTCAGTTAAAAAGCCAGAATGATTTTCATATTGAATTAAATTCCCTTCGATTATTTTTTCTAATTGATAAATATGAAAACTTTCCATTAAAGATATATTTGGCTTTTCTTTAATTAAATTTAAAATTCTTTTTGCTTTATGTGTTTTTTCCATATTTTTAAATAAAAATTCAATATATAATAATTGAAGTCTAATATTATCTCTCCATTTATTTAACCCATATTTAAATAAAATATCAATGTATTTATATACAAAATACATATCTTTTCCTTTTGATTCTAAAAATTTATTTAAATCACAATCTTTTTTATTTAAACAAGTTTCCATATGATAATTAATATAAGATTCTACAATAAAATGTTCATTTCTTTCTTTATGAATATTAGTTAACATATTCATTAATTTTTCTATTAAAAATGAATATTCTAAAGGATGATTAACTCTAAATGGTATTTTAAATAATTTCTTTACTTCATAGGTATGACTTAAAGGATATAAAATGTAAGTGATAATAATTATTAATCCAATTAAATAAATAATTATTCCTCCATTAAAATGATATTCCTTTATATAATATAATAAATTCAAAATAACATTAGTAAAAGCAAAAATTGATATTTTGGTTAGAGTTAATTTCATAATTTTATCATCAGATATAGGTTTATAATAATAATATTCAAAAAATACAAATAAAGAAAACAAAGTTCCTATTAATAATATTACATCGTTAAATTCATTATTTAATAAACAATGAAACGAAGTAAAATAAACATTCAGTAAAAACATATAAACATCTGGTTCAGTGGTTCTTTTTGTAAATTTTTTTTCTTTAATTTTAATAAAATTAATATAACAATAATTAAGTAATAAAACTGAAGGTAAATAAATTAGTAATGTCAGAGTTGAAGAAAATTTATAAAGAATATGCATAGAACTATTACATTTTATTGATTGAATATGAATTACTTTATTGTCTTCATTACAAGAAAAAATTGAAAATAAAATAGACATAACTGGAGCATAAGTAATTTTTGAAACTGAAGAAAAAAAAATATTTAAATATTTTAAAATCCAATCTTTAGTTGTTTTATTATTTTTAATCAAAAAAGATGAATAAATGATTAAACATAATATTACAATATATATAATAATTATTTGATAAAACACACAGAAATAAAATCCATAATGTTGATTTAGTAAAGGGACTACTCTTAAAGTTTGCAATAAATCTGATATTTTTAAAAAAAAATTTCCTCCTTTCCATATATCTTTAAACTATTAATATTTAAATTTAAAATTTACTCTAGAATTAAGAGGATATGATAATAATTGAATTGTTTCTATTATAATACAAATTAAATCTATTAAATATCTTTCTTTTTGACATTGAAAAGAATAATAAAACAAAGGAAATAAATAATCTCCTATTTTTTGTTTCAAATAATATAAAAAGCCTTTATAATTATCATTAAAATTTAACTCAGTTAAAAAAATTTGAATATCATTATCATTATATTTCATTAAATAATTTTTAAAAAAATCTAATCATTTCATTTAAAATATTAAAAAAAATTTTATAATTAATTAATTTAAAATATTAATTTTTTTATATATACTCAGATTAATTTTAAATCTTATTTAAAAAAATGAAGAAATCAACTCAATCAAAAACTCCAAATGATAATATTGATGTAGAAGAATATACACAAGAAGAAATAGAAGCTTTAGATTTTTATCAAGAATTTTCTAAAAATATTTTTGAAGATGAAGAAATATATGAATTAATGCAAAGATTTAACAATGATGAAAATAAAATAAAAGAAGAATTAGAAGAAATGATTAAAATTGCTAACAAAGGAGAAGAATATAAATGGCATGAAGTAGGAAAAAGTAAAATTATATTTTTTTATTTGTTTTATAGAAAAAAAACATAATAAAAATAAAGAAAGAAAGAAAAAAAATTTCAAAAATAATCAAAAAGAAAATAAAGAAACAGAAGATAAAAAAGATAATTTAAATTATGATAATAATTATTATTATAAAAATAATTATTATTATAACAATAATAATTACAGGAATAACTATTATGGAAAAAATAATTATTATTATTATAATAATTACAATGGTTATTATAATTATAATAATTATAATTCTAGAAGAAATTATAAGAAAAGACAATTTAATGAAGCAGTTGAATTACCATATCCATCAGAAGAAAAAAAAAATGAAAAAGAAGAAATGAAAAATGAAAATGAAAATAAAGAAAATATTATAATAACATCAGAAGAAAATAAAGATAAAAATATAGAAAAAGAAAAAGAAAAAGAAAAAGAGAAAGAACAAGTTAAACAAAAAAGACAAAAAAAAAAAAATCATATTGTTGTTGAAGAAAAAGATGAAAGGGAAAAAGAAAAAGATAAAGAAATCAAAAAATATAAAATTTATAGAAAAAAAAATGAAGAAGAACCAAAGCAAAAAGAAAATACATCACCAGAAAAAACAAATGAAACACAAAAAACAGAATTTACTCCAGTTCAAGCAGAAAATATAATAATAGAGAAACAACAAAAAGATTCTCCTTCATATAAAATAGCAAATAATCAAATATCAATAAATTCAAATAAACTAAATAATAAAAATATGAACAATAATAAAAATAATATTAATAATAATATTCCTTTAACTCAAAATCAAATTCCCCAAATGCAAAATTTAAGAATGAATTATCCATATCCAAATTATTATAACAATATAAAGGCAATGCCAATGATGCAATTAGATCCTAAAAATCCTAATCAACCAATTTATTATATGATGGTTCCTTATATTCCTGAATTTAATAATAGTGATAAAGACAAAATGAATAATAATTTTAATAATATGAATTTTCCTTATTATCCTTCTTATATGATGCAAAATTTTCAAAATATGAATAATGATCAAGAATATCCTTTTGCACAAACTCCTTTTGGATTTCCTATGATGAATATGATGGATAATAAAAAATAAATATTTATTTATTTTTGTTTTTCTTTTTAAAAAAAGGAATTTTTATAATTTTTTTTTTTGTTTTTAAATGTTGCTTAAATAAATTAATTTAAATTATATATATTTCAAATTATTCAAAAAATATATTTTATGGGTTCTTCAGTTAGTTTATCTTCTTCTTCTCAATTTAATGCAAAGTCTTTTATAGAAACATTTAAACGTTCAGGTGAAAAATATAATATATCAAATTTAACTGAAAGTGAATTAAATGATAAGGTTAAAGAAATAAGAAGAATAAAAATTCCGTTTTCTGAAGATAAAAATTTACAAAAAATATTACATGTTGTTTATGTAACTGGGAATTCTCCTTTTCATGAAGGTTTAATAATAATTACTAATAATAATTGTTTTTATAGTACTCAAACTTATCCTATAACTTTTGAAAAATGTGCTTCTTATGAACAAGGAATTGAAAACATTACTTCTTTTTGTGCTAGTAATAGATATTCTAAAAAACGGGAAATTAGAGATATTTGGATTCCTCAAAATGAGATTATCATTAAAGATATTGTTAATATTGTTAAAAATCTTCCTAATAGATATGATCTTATTAAGGAAAATTGCCAATTTTTTTGTGATTCTATTTTAAAAAAATTACCTTTGAAAAAAAAAGGAGGAAAATAATTTTTTCTATTACTTTTTATTTTAATTCAAAAGTATAGTTTTAGATTGTTGTTAAATCATTTTTTATTTATTAAATTTTATATAAATAATATATTTATTTTGTTTTTTTTTATGATTAAAAACGTTTAATTTTAATATATATTTTCACTTTTAATTGTCTATCATTAGTAATGATTTAATAACATCTTATTGTACTTTTTTTCTCATTTTTTAATTATTTTTTCAAAGAATCAAATTTTTTTTGTTTATTTAATTGACAATATCTTTTATAACAAAAAATAGATGATTCTTATTTAAATTAATATATATCAAATTTTGGTTTTATAAAAATTGAAGTTGAAATGAATTGATTATATATTTAGTAAGTTACCTATATATTATTATTTTAATTGATTATATTATAAATTTAGAATATAAAATTAAAATTTATTTAAATTTAACTATTTATTTAATTTGCTAAAATTTGCTTTTTCTTTATTTTAACTATTGGGAATAATATTACTTTTTAGTTTTTTTATTTTGTATTTTAAATTCATTAAATTCCATAATACATTTTCTTTTACTTTTAAATTGTTTTTAATATGCTGGATTATTTTTATAAATTTTAATTTTTGATATTAAAATATTTTTGTTCTAAAAGATTAAAGGGTAAAATTAAATATAATTAAAAAATACAATATATATAATTTTTAGGAGAAATTAACATATTATCATTAAATAATAGTAATATTAAAATAATGAATAAAAAAATTTTTTTAGAGCAAAATACTCATTTACATATTTATATTATTATCCTTCGAATAGGAAAAATTCTATTTATAAAAGATTTATTTCTATAATCAAACATTTCTTTAACCAACAAAATTTGATTTCTCAAGACTCACAGTTATTCTTAAACAAATGTCTTAAAGAAGTGATACTTTTTTTTAATTCATTAGGATAATTCATAACACCTTTTTTAAAACTACTATAATTATTATTACTTTCATTTTCTATATTACTACCTATAATAGTTAATGTTCCTAAATCAACATAATTAGAATCATTTTTATTATTACAAATGCTTTTATTATTTATATTATTATCATTATCATTTTCATCATTATTATAAATTAATTCATTAGTAGAATAATTAACTTGATTTTCAGCTTTTAACCCATTATATTCTTCAATTTCTTCTTCTTCTTCTTCTTCTTCTTCTTCTTCAATTTTTATTTTTTCAATGGCTTTAATTTTATAATATTCTAATTTTACAAATTTTTTATTTGCTTCTTTTAAATCATCATATTTAAAAATTCCATTTAAATAATAAGCCAAAGCTAATAATTCATTATCTTGAATAGAATCATAATAAGGTAAAATAGGTATTCCATTATTTAAATTATAAGTAAAAGAAACAACACTATTATCAATAATAATAATATTTTTTAAATCAATATTTTTAAAAAGACTTAAATCTTTAATATAAATTTCTTTATTTTCAATTTTTACACAAGTACAATTATTTCTATATAATCTATAAGGAAAAAAAGATCTACTAGCATCCATAAAATCTAAAACTGCATCTGCATAAGTTCTATGACTTGCAGTAAAAACAATGATAACATAATTATCTTTAATTAAATTTAATGCTTTTTTCCAATTTGGTCTTATATTAATTCCTATTTTTCCTTTTTTATTTGATGGTAAATTAACACAAATTTGAAATTGACATTCTTCTATATTTTTCGCTTGACAATGAACTAAAGTTTCATCCAAATCAAAAATTGCTAATTTTTTCTTTCCTGAATTTATTTGTTCATCAAAAGGAAAATCTAATGGTTTACATTTATAAATTTTATTTGATTTTTCTATTTCAATCATTAATTGAAAACATCTTTCAGTATATGTATAAAAATTTGTTATATCTTCCATATTTGATAATGATTCTACTTCTTCTTGATTAAAATTTAAATAATTTGAAGAAACTGCTTTTTTTGGTTTTGGCCTAAAATAATTTTTTTTTGGAGAACAATAAGTTGAAGAACTATTTAATCTTCTTTCTAATTTATTTTTGTTTTTGTTTTTGTTTTGAACGAATGTAATTTCTTCTTTTGCTGAAGTTGCTCTTTGTAAAATTAATTTATTTTCTTTTTTTAAGTTTTTTATTATAGAATTCAATTTATTTTCTTCTGTATCATTTTTATTATTAATATCTGAAATATTATTATCTATAATATTATCGTTAATTTGAGTTGAATTTTTTTTTAAATTTTCTTCTATTAATTTTTTTTGAGAATCTATTTTTTCTTTTTCATTTTCAATTAATGATATTATTTTGCCTTCATTAAATGTTATATTAAAAGAATTTGTTTCCATTGGAGTAAAAGATAATTTTTTTTTTGGATATTTTTGTGAAGATTGTATTATTACTATATCACTAATTTTTGAATTTGATATTAATTCAGAATCCATATTTTTTATTTATTAAAAATCATTTATTAGGTTATTTTATAAAATTAATAAAGATTTAAATGAATAATAGAATATATTTTTAAAGAATAAAAAATAAAAAAATAATTGTTAATAATATATTTGAAAAAACAAGAAATCTCATAAAACAATAAATATAAGTAAATATTATTTTAAAGGTTATAATTCAATCAATAGATATTTTTAAATCAAAAAAAGTATTAGAACTTATTATTCTACCTTTAATTTTTTCTTGAGATCCTATTTCAATATCTTTTTGTAATAAAAATAATTGTTTTGCAGCTTCTTTTTCATCATTTTTAATAAAATCTTTATATTCTTTTATTTGTTCTTTTATATCAAATTTTCCGATTTTGTTTTTAATTATTTGTGTTCCATGAAATATTTGATATAAAACACTATTTGGATTATTAAGTAATTCAATTTCTTTTTGAGTAAAAGAATTATAACTTCTTTTATTTCTTTTCTTTGTTTTTTTCTTTGAAATTGAATCAGAAATCAAATCATTTGAAAAAGGAATTTTACTTTTATGTTTTAATTTAGATTGTATTATTTTTTTCTCTAAAATTTTATTATGATTAATTGCAGATATTAATCTTTTATTAGTTGAATTATTTTTATCATTGTTTTTTTTAATATCATTATCTTGAGCTATAATTGGTAATACAGATAAAAATCCACTTTTTTTTATATTTATTAAACCAAAATTATTTCTGTTATTTGAAGAATTATTTGAAGATTCAATTCTTTTTGAAAAAGAATATGTTTTTATTCTTTCTGGTAAACAACAAGATAAAGTTGTTGCTTTTACTTTTGGAATATTTTTAGATTTTTGTTTCTCAATTATTGAGGTTCTATCTATTGATGCTAAATCATTTAAACTTAATTTATGAATTTTTAATGATTTTATTGGATATTTGAATGCAATTGGTTGATTTGATAAATTCATATCAAATGAAAATAATCTTCTTGGTTTTCCTCTTTCTTCTAAATTTTGAGAAAATTTTGGTTTCATTATCATTTAATTTGAAACAACTTTTTATAAATGATAAACTTTTTAAATAATTATTTTAATTATTTTATTTTTTAAATTATTTAATTCCTCTTAAATGAATTGTAAATTAGACAAAAAATTTGAGAATTTTTTGAAATATAATTCAGAAAAAACAAATGAGATTTCAATATCAAATGAAACAAATAATAATAATACTTTGAATAATAATGAATTTAAAGAAAATATTTTTGCAAATACAGATAGATATTGGCCAAGAGAAAGACTTAAAAATTGTAATAATATTCAAAAAAATTCGAATAATTATTTTTCTAAAGAAAATAATAAATTTTTAAATAGGCAAAGTTCATCTAATAATTATTTAAATTATGAAGATAAATCAAACTCTTATGTAAAATATTATTATAATTTTTTAAATAAAAGTGCCAATGATAATACAAATGATTTATATAATATCAATAATGATAATAATTTTAGAAATTTAGAAAATAATTTTCAAATGCAAAGTTACTTACTAAGTGGAAAATTTCATAAAAAAAATTTTAGTAGATCATCAAGTGAAATTCAAAAAGAAAATTATGAATCAAATATAAATAATTATAAAGGTTCTTTTATAGGAAACAGACCTGAAATTTATCTTGATTTAAATAAAACTCAATCATTTAATAATAATAATCCTTCTTATAATAGTAAAAATAATCATAATCAAAATTATAATAGTTATCATTCCAATTATAATTATTATTCATCAATGAATTTATTAAAAAATAAATATTTTTCAAATAAAGAAAATAAAATTGAAAATAAAAATAATAAAAATCAAGAAGAAACTCAAAATAATATTAATGAAATGAAATCAATATATTTAGAAAGTAAGAAAAAATATAGAGAACTTCTTCATAATCATTCTCACAGTACAAATCACAATTATAAAATTAATAATGAAATTATAACAAAATCATATATTGAATCATATAATAATAAAAAACAATATAATAATAATAATAATTTAAATCAAGAAAATTCTAATGATTTTTTCTTTGATTATACTCCAAGAACATCAATAGATAGTTTAAATAAAAAAATAAATCAAAACCTAGTATATAAAAAAGTAAAAGTAAATAATAATAATTATATACAATTAAATAAAAATGACAATTTAAATTTAATTAGAAAAGATTATTCAACAGGAAGTTATAGGCCAATTAATTATTCTATATCACCCTCAAAAAATTCAAATAATAATTCATCGAATTATTCATCATATATAAATAACTATATGAATTTAAAGAGTAAAAATAAATCAAGTGAAAAAGTTATTAATATAAAATATAGTAATACACAAAAAATAAAAGATAATACAAAATCAATAAATACATTTACAACTGGAACAAATAATACTTTTGAAGAAAATCATGTAAATAATAATAAAAGCAATATCAAAATTATAGAATCTGTTGAAGAACTTCATATTAATTATGTAATTTTACTTCAAAATACTAAAAAATTAATAAATTATCAAGAAAATATTCCTACAACTATTTATCCTAACAATAATAATAATTCTTTTAAAGATTTATCTTTGGTTTATACTCAAGAAGAAGAATTATAGTTAGAGTATTAAGATTATTATTTAAATATTATATATTAATTATTTAAAGTTAATTATTTTTTAATTAAATTTAAAATAAAATGAAAACAGTCATAAAATATAAAAAAAAATTTAATTATTAAAACAGAAAAAAATGAATTCAACCACATCATCAGAATCAAATAAACCAAAATCACATAAAAGAGACTCAAAAAAAGCAAAATTAATTCGTTCTATATTTGAAATTGATGAAGACAAAATTTTAGAGCCTCCAAAAAAGAAAAATATAATAAGAATAAATTATGATAAAAATATTTATTTCCAAAACCAAGAAAATTCAAATAAAAAAGATTTAGAAAATATAATATCAAATGTATTAAAAAATCCAAATCCAACAATAATAAATAATGAAAATGACCTTAGAAAAATAAATTTAAATAAAAATGAAAATAATAGTAAAATCATAAATGAGAAAAATATATTTAAAGAAAAAGCAATAAATGCTCTTTCAGAATATAAATTAAAAAATGAAAATAAAGGAAATAATTTTAGAACATCATCAATAAATAATACTCCTTTAAAAACTCAACAAAGGAAAATTAATTTTCAAAAACCTGAAAAAATAAATTTTGAAAATTCAAATAATCATTTTAAGGAAAAATCAATTCCTAAGCCAGCAAAACCAGATGATAATAATATTTTAATGTCAATTCCTTGTATGAATTGTGGAAATTTAATTTCATTTGATGAAATTGAAAATCATTCTTTAACTTGTATTAAAGTTTCTGAAGAAATAATGAAAATTGAAAGCTCAAATTATGAATTATATTCCATTGATTATAAATTAAAAAAATTAAAAGAACATCTTTCTTCTATTTTAATTAATAATAAAGGAATAAATGACACTGAAATACAATATTTATCTACTATTTTATTAGAATATATTAAAGAAGTTATTCAATTACAAAAAATTGATATTCCTACTATTAAAGAGTTTAAAAAAGTTATTAAGAATTTAGAAAATATATCTATTAAATATAAAGATAATATTTCAGATTTAATTTTAATTGATAGAACTAAACTTTTAGTAAATGAGAAATTAAAAATATTTAAAAATGCTTATAAAAATGAAATGAATTCTAGAAAAAGTAATAATAATAAATCTGGGCAATTAAAATATGAAGAAGATTTAAAATTAAAAATTCAACAATTAGAAAAAATTAATAAAGAAAAAGAATTTGAAAAAACTAAAGTTAAAAACTTAAGAAAAAGTGCAGGTCCTGCAAATAGACCAAAAATATTAAATAGAAATTTATCTAATTCTATTATATCTGAAAAAAAGAATGAAGATTCAAATTCTGTTTTCTCTGATAAAGAAAATAATAATTATATTAAAGTTAATGAAATTGTTTCTGATGTAGAAAATAATTCTAATATCTTAAGTATAAATACTTCAATGTCAAATATAAGTGGATATGAAGGAAGTTTTCTAGGAAACACTCATAATAATAATTATAGTAATTTTAAAATAAGTAATGATAATGCATTATTAAATGGTTTAAAAGATGAAAATAAATATAATAGATATGAAATAAATAATTTAAATAATAATAACAATATTTTAATCAATGATGATAATATTAATGGAAATTATACTTATAATGGTGATGAAAAAAAAGATAAAAAACAATTTTTTATGGAAGTTTTAAAAATTAAATTTGAAAAATTACATTCTACTCATAAAGGGCAAAAAATAAATCAAAAATTTATTTGGGAAGAATGTAAAAAACAAAATATACCAAAAGATAATTGGCCTCAATTTATTTTAGGAGAATTAAATAATCCTTATAAATATATTGAAATTGAAAAAAAGGAAAAAAGAAGTAAATCAAGGAAACCACCAATGGCAGTAATAACTGAAGAAAAATAATTTCAATTTAAATTTTTTTCTTTTATATATCTCTTTAACTTATCTAACAATCTAAATAAAAATAATTAATAATAAAATATTATTATAATAATTAATTGAAAAATAAAAGAATATGAAAATTAATAGATAATTTTCATAATATTCTTTAACATATTTTATTATTAAAAATTTAAAAATTGAAAAATAAATATGAAATTATATTTAATATTTTTTTGATAAAATTTAATTCTAAAAATCAAATTTAATATTTAATTTTCTTTCTTTATTTATCATTATGATAATATAATAATCATTTAATTATATATTTCTCTATTTGAAAAAATGATTTGAATTAAAAAAAAAAATTAATTTATTTATACTTTCTTATTTATTATTTTAATTTTAATAATTATATTTTTTTATTCAAGGCTTTAATTATATTCAATTTGTTTTTTTTTAATGTATTTTCTTTTAAATTAAAAATTTCTTTATAAATATTATTATTATTAGAAAATATTATTTATATTTAAGTAAAAATATAATTCAATTTTTATTTTAGAATAAAATTTAAATTGATTAACAATTAAAAATGGGTCAAGGTTCTTACTGTTGTAGAGGAAGAATAGATGAAACTGATCATAAAGAAATTCCTTTAGAAAACAATTATTGCAATAAATTTAAAGAGGGAAGTACATTTTCAAATGATTTGGTATCAGAAAAAAGAAAAATATTTGAAGATATATTAAGTAATGACAATGAAAAAATAGATATAAAAAAACAAAAAAATTATGATAAAGAAAGATCTATTGAAGAAGCAAAAGATGAAAATGAAGGTTTTGAGGAACGAAATGATAATTTAGAACATTCAATAAATAAAGAAAATATAGATGATAACAATAATGAAAAAAAAAATAGACATAATCCTCCTTATTGGAATGAAAAATCTTTTGAAAATTTAGAAAGTGAGGTTTATGAAATAAGTGATGAAAAAACAAATCAGATATTTGAATTATTCAATAATATAAGATTATATCCTCAAAACTATATTAATCAAACAAATGATGAAAGTATAAGTAATATATTAATAAATGCAAATAATTCTCCAAATAAACCAAATGCTTTACTTTATAATAATAATTTTTATTATCAATTTAGAGAAGGTTTAATGAATATTTATGCAACTCCAGGTGCTGATGATGATATAGTAAATAATACTATTGAAACTTTTTTTAAAGAATTTAAAAATAAAAATTATTATTTTGTTGAATGTCCTATTGAAAAAGAAGAAGATGCTGTTTGGAATTTAATTAAAAAATATGAAAATATTGCTGTTGATGAATTACTTACTAAAATTATAAATTATTGTATTATATGCCCTATGCCAATTAAAGATTCTTATGATATGAGAATTCATTTTCTTATGTTAAATGAATAAATTAGTTAGTAAATATATTTAATTTTTTTAGAATTTTTTTGGATTTTTTATTATATTAAAAAAGAAAAATGTTATAATTTTTTATATATTTAATATTTTTAAAAAATATTAAACATTTTTTATAGTAAGAAAAAAATTAAATCTAATAATTGAATTTTGATTTTCATAAATACTTAAAAATCAATTATGATTAGATTTTTATCTTATTTCATAAAAAAATTTTATTTATCAATTTATTCAAAATAAACTAATTTATTTTTAATTACAAATAAATGATTGTTGATAATTTGAATTATTTTA
>JAEEGK010004191.1_pt1 | contig 35529 bp, 18 predicted proteins | sample 8958771 | NCBI WGS metagenome assembly JAEEGK01 (sample SAMN16246547, study PRJNA631951) | gut metagenome | biome: gut microbiome; feature: rumen; material: SC-attached | host: Bos | place: Iran: Karaj | collected 2018-10 | reverse complement strand
AAAAACCGATTGAGTTTGAACCGCCGCCGACACAGGCAACCATTGCCCCAATTTTTATTCCACGTTCTTGAGCCTGCTTTTTTACTTCACGACCAATTACACTCTGGAACTCACGCACGATATCAGGAAAAGGCGCTGGACCAAGAGCACTTCCCAAAACATAATGGGTTGTATCAGGATTTGCAGCCCAGTCACGCATAGCTTCGTTTACGGCGTCTTTAAGGGTTCGGCTTCCACTTGTTACAGGATGAACTTTAGCACCATATAATTCCATTGCGGCAACATTTGGTTGCTGACGGTGAACATCAACTTCGCCCATGTAAATTGTACAATCAAGTCCCAGTTTGGCACAGGCAGCTGCAGTTGCAAGTCCGTGCTGGCCCGCACCAGTTTCTGCAATAATGCGTTTTTTACCCATGCGTTTTGCCAGCAGACATTGTCCTATTGCATTATTAATTTTATGTGCTCCTGTGTTTGCCAGCCCTTCCAGCTTTATGTAAATCTGAGCTCCGCCCAAAAGTTTTGTTGCTGTTGGTGCAAAGTAAAGAGGGGTTTCACGCCCAATATAATCTCGACGAATTATTTCAAGCTCGTCTAAAAAGTTTTTGTCCTTCATCGCCTCATGAAAAGCAACTTCAAGTTCATCAAGCGGTCGTCTTAGAACTTCGGCTACATACTTTCCGCCATATTGATTAAAAAATCCATTATCGCTCATTTTGTACTCCTATTGTCATTATTGCATTGGTAATTAATATATGAAGCTAACTGTCTCATTTTGTTAACATCTTTTATTCCAATCGAATCATCTGTTTCAACTCCGCCCGATACATCTATCAGCTCAGGGGAAAAGTGGTTTATTACATCGCTGACATTTTCTGGTGTAATGCCGCCTGCAATCCATTTGATTTCATAGGTAGTTTTTATGTCTGATTTTGACGACAGTTTTGTACTTTTGTTAACACTGTCTACAATATTTGAAGTGTCTATTTTTGTAGAAGAAACAGCTTTTCCCAATACAATTTCCTTGGAATCCAGAAGAACCCGCATTTCACCTTTTGAAACAAGAGCCTCATAATCATCAAGGTTTCCAGCTACAAAATAATGCGGTAATTCAAGAAGAGATTTGTCTACTTTTTCATACTGTATTTTGTGAAACTGTAATGCATCAAAAACACCGTCTTTTACAAGTTGAACAGCTATTTTACTTTCAGGCGAATCCAAATCCACAATCACGGCAATTTTCTTAGCCTGCAATTTAACAAGTTTAGGCAAAAGCTTTTCCAAACGGTTATCACGTGTAATGCTTCGTGGGAATGCATCTGCAAAAATGAATCCTAAAAACTTTGCGCCAAGTTTTTCTGCCTCAAGAGCATCTTCAATCCGTGTAAGTCCACAGATTTTGAAAAAAGCCTGTTTTTGAATCTGTTGAGGGGCTGAAACAAGTTCAACATAATAAGATTCTGCATATTTTTTCCAAAACTCCGCATTCCTTGTTGCTTTTGCACTCACAAACGAATCAACCAACCCTTTGCGTAGTTCAGGATTTTTTGCAGCAGCTTCACCAAGTAAAAGTCCAGTAAATCCCATTGAACTGACTGCAGCCGCACATTCATAATTTGTTACACCGCTTTCAAACACAATTCTTGAGTTCTCACCCATAATTGCACGGATTTTCTGAAACATCATACATGGCCGCAGTAAATCTATTTTGAAAGTTGCAAGATCTCGGCTATTCACACCGCAGACAAAATTATCAAAACCATTGGAAGCAGTAAGCGCTTTAAAATCCTTATGCCCGAATATGTAAGAAAGTTTTTCCAAATCTTCATCCGAGCGGATTTCTATCAATGCCGACATACCGAGTCGAACAACTTCTTCTGCCATTTTCAAAAGTGTTTCTTTTGGCAAAATGCGTGCAATCAAAAGTACTGCATCTGCTCCTGCCTTATAAGAAATCTCAACTTCTTCCGGGAAAAGCAGAAAATCTTTGCGTAATACTGCTGGAACAGTGCCACTTGAATCGTAATCATCCGAAGCATAATCATCTATAGCACGACAAACGTTAACTAAATCATACAGTGAGCCCTTAAAAAAGTTTCCTTCGGTAAGACAAGAGATTGCTGCTGCTCCTGCCCGTGCATAAGATAAAGCAGTTTGATAAGCATCTAATTCCGGTGAAATATCACCCTTGCTTGGAGAAGCACGTTTTACTTCCAGAATCACACCTTTTGTTTTTAAAAAGGGGTGAAGTGGTCTTTTTCTAGCTTCCGGTAAAGATAGGCCAAAATCCAGTCCTAAGGATTCAATATCAGCCAGGCGTTTTTCTATAATTCTTGTAAGTATGTCCATTTGTTATGCGCTCAGCTCCTCACTGACCTTTTGAATCTCTCTTAATTTTGCGAGAGTTTTTCCTGAATCAATTGCATCCAAAGCCATAGCATAACCATCTTTGAGAGTGCGGGCCTTACCACAAAGATAAAGAACCGCTCCCGCATTAAGACCGACTGCATAACGGATTGTCTTTCGACCGCTGCCATTAAGAACTTCCATAGCGAGTTTTGCATTATCACTGCCGTTTCCACCATAGAGTTCATTTTCATCAGCATCAGCGATTCCAAAATTAGCCGGATTTATTACATACTGATTTTCGTTGCCTTTTTCATCAATCTGATAAACGGTGGTTGGTGCGCATGGAGAAATCTCATCGTAACCATCTTCAGAGTTCACAACCATAACACGTTTAGCACCAAGTGATTTAGCGGCTCGGGCATAGTCACGCAAAAGATCTTTTGAATATACGCCAAGAACTTCATATTTTGCATTTGCTGGGTTCAAAAGAGGACCAAGAACGTTGAATATTGTTTTAATACCAAGTGCCTTGCGGATTGGAGCGGCGAATCTCATTGCTGAATGATAAACTGGGGCCATAAGGAATCCAAAGCCGGTTTTGCGAACCAGTTCAGCAGTTTTATCCGGGCTTGCCATGATATTAATACCCAGGGCTTCAAAAAAGTCTGCTGCACCAGATTTTGATGATACAGCACGGTTTCCATGTTTTGCCATTACCTGACCACAACTGGCGGCAACCAACGCAGACATAGACGAAATATTGAAGGAACCTTTTCCATCGCCGCCTGTACCAACGATTTCTGCAAGTCCTGCACCTGCATCTTCACCAGTTTCCATTGGGAAAGGAGTTTTCTTTGCAAGCATTACCTGAGCTGCACCACCCATTTCTTCGGCAGTTGGAAGTCCTCGGGAAGCCATTGCTGTAAGCACGGATGAAGCGACTTTTTCGTCCATTGTTCCGTCGGTAAGTTCACTGATAAATGAGGCAGTCTGTTCTCGGCTCAGAGGTTTTTTCTGGTCAATCAGCTGGTTCAAAATCAAAACATGGGAAATATTTTCGCGACTGTAATTGAGGAAGGCCTTAAAAAGGGCATCTCCGTTTTCGCTTGCAATAGATTCCGGGTGGAACTGAACGCCTTCAATTACAAAGTCTTTGTGGCGGATTCCCATTATATCACCATCTTTTGCCCGTGCAGAAACTTCAAACTCAGGAGGAAGGGTAGATTCATCAACTACAAGAGAATGATAGCGGGTGAAGTTACCTTTTAATCCTATGCTGCGGAAAATACCACGTCCATCGGTTTTAATTTCTTCTACAATTCCATGGCGGATATATTTTGCTCCAACAATTTTTGCTCCAAAAGCGGCACCAATTGCCTGATGACCAAGACAGATTCCAAGAATTGGGAGTTTTCCCGCAAAATATTTTATTGCTTCAATAGAGATTCCTGCTTCAAAGGGAGTTCCTGGTCCTGGTCCTACAACAATGTGTGTGGGTTTTGCAGCTTCAATTTCTGCAACTGTACTTTCTTCTGAACGGAAAACTTGAACTTTTCCACCAGAAACTCTTTCCAAACTCTGAACGATATTAAATGTAAAACTATCTTTATTGTCTATAAATGCAATCATTTTTTTCCTCCTTCAAAAACAGATCTTAATGCTCCAAGCTTTTCGTTTGTTTCTTCCCATTCGCGGTCGGCATTGCTGTCATAAACAATTCCTCCGCCTGCCTGCAAAGACCAGACTTTTCCCTGTTTTAAGGCACAACGGATTGCAATACAAAAATCTAAATCACCGTTTGATTGAATGTAACCTACTGCGCCTGCATAAAAGCGTCGTTTTGTTTTTTCAATACGGCTTAAAATCTCAATTGCACTGATTTTTGGTGCTCCAGAAACTGTTCCTGCCGGGAAAGCTGCTCTTAAAACTTGAATTGGTTTGAATCCTTCTGCAACTTTTCCCTGTACATCACTAACGATATGCATAACATGACTGAACATTTCAACTTCCATAAAACGGGTAACTTCTACGCTTCCGTTTGAGCAGACACGTCCTAAATCATTGCGGGCTAAATCAACAAGCATAAGATGTTCTGCGCGTTCTTTTGCATCGTTGAGAAGCTCTGCTTTTAAGGCTTCATCTTCTGCGGTATTTTTTCCACGTCGGCGAGTTCCTGCAATTGGGCGGATTGAAGCAATGCCTTCACGAACGCGTACAAGACTTTCTGGTGATGAACCGATGAGCTGGCGTTCTCCAAAATCGATGTAAAAGAGGTAAGGACTTGGATTAACTGCCCGCAACCTGCGATAAATTTCAAGGGCGGAATTATTGCATTCAAACTGAAGGCGGCGGCTTGGAACAGCCTGCAAAAGATTTCCTGCAATGATTTCTTTTTTGATAGCTTCAACTTTTTCTTTGTATTCGCGTTCACTTTGTTCAAGATTTGTGATTGTGTGGACTTCGCAAGCTTCTTCTGGTTCAGAAAGATAAGAAAAATCTAAGTCGTTGAGGCGTTTTTTCAAATCAGAAACTGCTTTTTCCAAATCAATCTGGTGTTCATTGTAATTTAGGGCAAATACATGAATGTTTTCTGTAAAATGATCAAAAACTACATAGATATGACCGGCTACAAACTCGCTTTCAGGAATATGAAGTTCATCTGTCTGGGCGGCAAGATTGATTGTATCGCAGCGGGCGGCAAACTCATAACTGAGATAACCCAAACCGCTTGTAGGAACTGGAATTGTATTAGATATTTCCTTTCCGTCCTCTCTAGTGATTATGCTCATGTCGTTTTGTTGCGCAACATATAAAAGTGCATCAAGAATGTCCGGTGTATGAAGAACTCGGCTTCCTGGTGCAATTGTTTCATTTGTTTCATTTTTGCCTTTGTATGGAAGGCGGCGACCGTCAATTAAGAATGCAACGCCATCATCATCTTGAATAATATGAAATGCTGGTTCAAGAAGAAGAATAGAATAGCGTTCTCGTCCGCGTGCAAAGCTTGCACTTTCCAAAATTGCTGATGCTCCGATTTTACGCGCCAAAGAAAAAGGCGTGTACCTGTCACATGGCAGTGAAAAATAAATAGAATCTGTACGTGTCATAGTTGCTCCTGGATTATGTTTCTATTAGTAGTAACACAATCTAAGAGAAAATATACTTCGTCTTTTTGTTTCTGTCAATAGAAACATAAAGAGAAAATTATAATTTTTTATTATATTTAGGGGCATAAAAAAGGGGATGACAAATAATATGTCATTCCCTCTTGTGATTTTATTCTTTTTTTCCAAAAGTTGGCGGACGTTTTTCCGGGTCAATATCAAAGTTGATGTAGCTGTAATATTTAAAGAAAGGGTCAACTACGCTTCTTACTTCTGTACCAAGTTCAAGAAGGTATTCGCCGCAGTGTTGGCCCAGTTGAGAAGAATCAGTCCATTCAGGTAAGCCTTCTCCGTTTGGGTTTCCGTATTTTACAAAGTTTGCCCAATATTCGGTCATTATGGCTTCAAGTCTGTAATCTTCACCGTTATAAATGTTCTTTTTGTTTTTATCCAGATTGCCGTAAGCATAAGCCATTTCTCCGGAATGCATGGTGCTCAAACCGATATTTTCTTTTGTAAAAACATATTCATAAACTGGTTTTCCTTGAGCTGCAAGTACTTTTGTCCAGGAATAATGAGGATAAGTAAAGCAAACAACAGAGAAAATATCTGTGTAGAATTGTTTTGCCTCTTTATTTGTTTTGATTTCTTCGAGCTTACACAATCCCTCCACATCGCTAATATACGGCGACTCGTAGAGCATCTTTTTATAATTTCGCTTGTTGATATTAGTTAAAAAAGTAAATGCCAGACCTTCGTTATGATTAAATCCATTCAGCAAGGCTTCTTCATGATTCAATCCCTTCTTGTAAATTTCCCAGGGATATTCAGGCATGGCATAAGCATCTACTGTCATCGCATTATTCGCGTGGGAAGTTTTTACCAGTTTTTCAGCTGGAACAGCACGTAAATCTTCAATGGAAGTTGCCTTAAATTCTTCCATGATTTTTTTACCCATAGAAAGTGCAGCTTCTTTTGAACGGAAAGTGTGAGACGGAACTTGAACTACCAGTGAAGAACTTTCTGCAATTGCCCGTCGGAATAAACCTTTTGAAAGCGGAGAAGCACACAAAGCATTTACCGAAGAAGAACCTGCTGATTCACCTGCGATTGTTATGTTTTGAACGTCGCCACCAAATGCTTCAACATTGTGATTTATCCATTCCAAAGCTTTAATCTGATCCAAAAGTCCGTAGTTTCCTGTTGTGTTGTTTGGACTTTCTTTTATCAAATCTTCGTGGGCAAAATAACCAAAAACTCCAAGTCGATAAGCAATTGTAATTACAATAATTCCTTTTTGTGCAAGTCTTTCGCCGTCATAACTTTCAAACCAGGAAGAACCGCTTGTCAGGCTTCCACCATGAATGTAAACCAGAACAGGAAGCTTAGAGTTTGCACTGGTACCAGCTGGTCGCCAGATATTGAGATAAAGACAGTCTTCGGACATTGGACCAAAATCACTGCGGTCGCCGCTTGAATGTATGTAGGCATTAAATAATTTTCTGATTACTTTTGGATAGTTACTTTGCATTGCCATTGGAGCAAAATGGTCAGCTTCTAAAACGCCATCCCAGTTTTGAACATCAACAGGTTCTTTCCAGCGAAGATTTCCTACAGGCGGTTCAGCAAAGGGGATACCTGCAAATAATTCAACGGAAGTTTTTGGATTGGATATACCGCGAACTTTTCCGTTTTTTGTCTCAAGGATTTCTGTTTTTTGGATTTGCCCTTCATTTTCAGTAAAAGGGCTTGTAACATCTGTTGTTTTACAGGAAAAAAGAAGTGCAGTAAAAAGAGTAAATCCTATAAAAAGAAAGCCTGCTCGAAGGCCTGGCATAAAAAATGATTTCTTCATAATAACTCCAGTTGAAATTATTATACTTATTTTACAAGAAAATTAAACGTAATTTTTTCATTTCCGCAGACACAGGTGCAGGTGTGATTACCGCGTTCTACAGGCAGATGAAAATCAAAAGGTCTTTGAACTTGAAAAGAAGGATTATTGTCATAAAAAATAGACAGTTGATTTGCAGAGCCACCAATGACCTGAACATTTATTGCCTGTTTTGTTGCAGATGTGCTACTGTAATAAAAAATAGAATTATCTCTTGGAGAAAGTAGAGTCAGCGGGCTTGAATTATAATTTATAACTGCATTGATGTTATTTGTTTTTATCCATTGCTGAAACTCTGATGGAAATATAATTTCTATATCGCCCTCTGTATTCTTCTTGTGCCAGTCACAGCTTTCCAGCTCACACCCATTTTTTATGTATTCATACACCGAAGCCGGACAATTTGGACCTGCTTTTAATCCTGAAAGGGAACAGATTTTTTGAAGTGTCCAGTTTTCAGGTTTGTCGAAGTCTTTTTTTTCATACACCTGACTTTTGTCATAATTCTGTATATTTTTTTCGACACTCTTTTCCACATAATCCAAAAGATTTTTTGCCACCCAGGCTGGAAGAGAACTTCCTGTTTTTCCAATAACTGTCTGTCCAGCAAAGTTTCCCATCCATACACCAATTGTAAAATCTTTTGTAGCTCCCAGAGCTGTAATATTCTGATACTGATTAGAAGTTCCAGTTTTAAAGATTGAAGGATAATCTGTTTCAAAAGTTTGGGCATAACCAAAGCCAAGAGCCCGCGAACTTTTATCAGAAAGAATAGAGCAAATTAAGCGTGCAGTATCCTGTGAATAAATCTGATTTCCCTTGAAATCTTTTCCATCGCGCAGGAAGATGCTGAATGCATTTACAAGCTCATACAAGGTTACTTCCCCGGCACCAAGTGCAAGCCCCAAATCAGCTTCCTTGCCACCGTGTCTCAAGGAATCAAATCCCAATTCATATAATTTGTTCAGATAATTATCTACACCTATTTCATTTAAAATCGTTACTGCCGGAATGTTCAAACTGGAAGCAAGGGCTACACGAGTTCTTATTGGCCCGTTGAAACGGTTATTAAAATTAGCCGGAATATAAAGATTTTCACCACCAAACTCCTGTGGGATATCTGCTATAACTTTTGATGGATAATAAAGAGGATTTCCTTTTTCATCAGGCGTATCAAAAGCAAGAGCGTATAAAAAAGGTTTCATGGAACTTCCCGGCTGATTTTTTACCAGAACACCGTCTATTTGTCCACTTACAGAATCATCAAACCAGTTTTCGCTGCCAACCCAGGAAATAACGGAAGCATCCTTGTTATTGATTAAAAGAAGAGCACCGTTACTGATTCGTGAGTTTTTTGCCTGCAGGAGAGCCTCTGAAAGCAAGGCTTCTGCCTGAATTTGTACATCCATATTTACGGAAAGGTGGAGTTCATAGTTTTCAAACAGTTGAGGGGCAGTTTTCTTTAAGTACAGAATATAATGCGGCATCTTGTATGGATATTCAAAGGCCTGTGCCGTTTTTGCTGCAGTCTCTACAGCTTGTGTGTTGGCAAAGGAAAGACCGTCGGCAATTTCACGGGCCATTTCTGCGCATTCGGTCGGGTGATTTATTGGATTATATGAGGAAGGACGGCGCGGAATTACAGCAAGGCAGCATAATTGTTCGGGGGAAAGGTCGTTTACGGGTTTGCCGAAGAAAGTTCGCGCCGCGGAATTGACTCCACAGACATTCATTCCAAAGGGAAGAGAGTTTAAATAGAGTTCCAGAATCTTTTTTTTGGAAAAACGGGCTTCTATACGATAGGCGTTAAGAACATCCTGGAGTTTGCGTGAAAAAGAATGAACTTCTACAGGCGAGCATATTTTAGCCAGCTGCATAGGAATTGTAGATGCACCGCGAATTGTTTTTTTAGAAGACATATTTTGAAAAAATGCCGTAATTGCTGCCGTGTAATCTACTCCGTGATGAAAGTAAAAACGTTTGTCTTCTGCTTTTATAAAAACACTTCTTACCTGAGGCGATATTTCTTCCAAAGGTAAAAACTCGCGTTTTAATCCATCATCAAGAGAAGTAATTTGTATTATATTTCCATTACAATCATAAATCCTGCAACTGTAGGGCTGATTAAGTAATGCATCTAATTCCGGATATGGGGTGTAGCGTAATAAAAGCCACACTCCCAAAAATCCCAGAATCAGGTATAAAATCGGCAGATTCTTTTTCATATTTTGTTATGCATTTAGATTTTCGGGTCAAGCCCGAAAATGACATATTCGTATTTATCAGACAGATTATCTCTATTTAATCTGGAACAAATATCCGTCGCTTCTACCAAAGATTTCCGGTTCATACATACATTCAGCCTGAACTGGCGGTGTTGGATAAATACCACGTCGTGTTGCTCTGAAGGTAAAGTTGACTGTTGAAGATCCTACATTGAAATTATCCCAGAAGAACTGGATTTCGTTGTCATAGATTGTTTTATTGCTTAACCAGTGTCCCCAGCCTTCTGATTCAACAGAGGTTTCACCTTTAGAGCTTGTTGTCACAAAAGTAGAATCCAGTATTTCTGCACCAGATGGAATTGGTGAACGCAAGGCAACATAAGTTCTGTTTCGTATTGATTCGACACGGACTGTAGCCTTATACAATTTTCCACTTTCTAAAGTAAGTAGAGAATCATAAGAACCAGAAGTTTTGATTTCTTCGCCTGTTTCATAGTCTGAAATTGTATACACAATCTTTAATCCTTCGTCGCGGGCACATTGCATTTCATCTGGAAGGGCATATTTCATTTCTGCTGTATAATAAAGTTGACCAGGACCATTCTTTTCAAAGGAGATTGGAATAGTTTTATCCTTTTCCAGACTAGAAATAATTTCATTTTCAAAAGGAAGTACCAGAGTTTTTGGTTTTGCTCCTACACCCGTAAAAGCTTCTGTCATAAGAGATTTTCCATCAATTTTTGCACTTCCAGTAAAGTCAGTGTTATCAAGGTTTCGCATTTTTATGTAAGTATAAATTGCTTCCAAAACCTTTGCTGTAGATGCAGTATTTTTCCAGTAGCCCATGGATTGATTTTTCATCAATGTAAAGAGCAGGCGGTCTACCATCTGGTCATTAGGATCAACTTTTACAAAAGCCTGCAGAATGATTGCCATTTGTTCAGCAGGAGATTCATACCAGAACCAATAATCATCTTTGCGGTTAGGGTCCAGAATTGTTACAGAACGTTCAACTGGCTGCAGGTAAGGGCGAATAATCTTGTTTATTTCGCTTGCTTTTGTCAAAGAACTTAATCCCATGTCTTCTGCGAAGGCTAAAGAAACATAAGCAGCAGCTGATAAGGTAAGGTTGTCTATTTTTCTATATAGATTGTTCAGTTCATTATCAAGATTGTGATAACCCAGTAATTTCATAACATAGCAGGCATAAGCTTTGAGGTAATCATTATTAGTATAAGTATAGCTTGTAACTTCCTTTGCTATATAGGATGAAAGAGTTCTAAGATTAATTTCAAGTTCATCACGAGAATAGCCTCTTTGAATTGCTGCTGCACAAATATGAGCGATTCTAATACTTACATAAAGCGAACCTCTAGTTCCGTCTGGCCAGTAAGGGAAAGAACCATCTTCAAGCTGAACTTTTGCCCAAGAAGATGTATAATTTTTTACACAGGTCTTAATATCCTTTACTTTTGAATCCAGACCAAAGATATCAATATAATCTTCAAACAGAACTAATGGCAGAACTCTAGAAGACTGTTGTTCAAGACAGCCATAAGGATAATCAAAGAGGTAATTTACAGCACCACCAAGCATACCAAGACGAGTTGCATCAAGAGTTACAGAAAGTGCACCTTTTCCATCTTTTGCAAAACCTGGGATAATAAGTGCTTCTGTAGATTTTGCAACATCCTGATTATCAGTTGAGCCAATCATGGTTACGGTTTCATAAACGTAAGTTTTTTCTATCTTGATTGGAGAAATCAGTTTTTCGTTCAGAAGTTCAGATTTAATATTGTAAACAAGTTCAACCGTTCCTTCTTTTTCTGCTCCAACATCAAAGTAAACAACTGTAGAATCTCCGGCAGCAACCATAACTGTATGTTCATTTTTTCCATCAACATAAGCCTTACCTGGAATAGTCTTTCGTCCGGCAAGTTCATCTTCCTTTGTATTTTTTGTTGGACTGCGGGTTTCGAGGCTTACAGTAACTGTTTGTGATTCAGAATCGAGATTTGTGATTAAAACACCACATTCAGCAGTGTCTCGTTCTCGGAGCTTGCGTGGCTGAACCTGCTGAATATTTATAGGATTTTGAACTTTAACTTCATCTTCCTGCAGAGCAAACAAATCTTCCTTTACACCAAAAGCAGTGATTCTATAAGTTGTAAGGGAATCAGGCATTGTAAAGGTAACTTTTGCCTGTCCATTTTCGTCGGTAAAGATTACCGGTTCAAAAACTGCGGTCGGCCTAAAATCTTTTCGTTCATTGTCTTTTTCTTCATCCGAGGCGGCTTCTGCATCACCACCAGCAAGATTCTTTACACTGTAAGTAACAGGATCCATCAGTAAGGCACGTGAATCACCGCCTTTTACACACAATGGATATTTATATGAATTATAGAAAAAGTCTATTGGATTAGAAACGTGATAATTAATCAAATCAAGAACGCCTCTATCTACAGCCATAACCGTAAGCTCTGCATTTGCCAAAGGTTTTCCACCTTTTCTTGCAGTAAGCGTGATAGTTGCTTCTTCTCCAGGACGATATGTTTTTTTACTGCTTTCAATATCTACAGAGAAGGCACGTACATAAGGATTTACGTTGATTGCCGTAACACCAAAATATCCTTTTGGCTTATCCAAATCAGTTTCGCCATATTGATAGTTTGGAGTTCCAACACGGTCAGAATAAGAAGAAACAGAAACATAAACCACAGGAACGTAATTTCCAGCAATAGGAACTTCAATTACATTTGCTGGTTCATCAAAATGTCTAACTTCCTGAGTGAAAATACCTTCGCGTTCAACAGTGATAAGATAATCACCCTTCTGAAGCGGACTTTGTAATAAAATCTGTGCCGTATCGCCAGGATTATAAAGATTCTGATTAGGTGTTAATGTTATTTCTTCTGAATCATCACTTCCGTACCAGCTCATTCCACTTCCTGTTACATAAAAACCGATGGAAGTGATTACAGGATTATTCTTGCTGTCCTTACCGGAGATTTGGAGGGTGTACCAGCCAGTGTTTTCAGGTGTAATTTCCAGACTTCCTGCACTATCAATTTTTACAGAACCAGATGATTCTTCAATTGTAGTTTTTTGATAACGCTGGTAAATGTTAGAATAAACGCTTTGCTCATGAACCATAGTCCATTCATCGCGACTTAAACTGTATGATAAATCAGATACTTTAGCGTCTATATCTTTTGTTTGAAGCAAATTGCCATAAATATCTGTAAGAATATAAGGGAAATTGAGTTTTTGTCCTTTTTTAGCAAATCCGCTGATGTTGGAGGCGTTTTTAAGTCCAACATAATATAAAGCAGGATGAACAAAAACTGAAGCCGCAGTAGTTATCTGCTGATTTGAAACATCGGTAACGCTTGCTTCTACGCGGTATTGATAAGGTTTTCCATCAGTAATCTTTTCGGAGTTACAGCCTAATTGCGCGGTTCCGCTTGTTGAAAGGTTACCTTGATCTTCGGAATAGTAAGTTCTGCCTGAATACTGATTATATGGGCCAAAGTTATAATCTTTTGTTTCTGGGGTATCTGGCTCAAAGCTTGTTCCCTGTTTAAACCAGGAAGCGGTGTAGGCAGCACCGTTAAGACTTCCACCAGCTAAATATTCTGCACTTAATTCAGAGCTGAGCTTGTCTCCACCATAATAAGTTATATCCGGTACTTTGATTCCTGCCTGGATTTTGAGACGTTCAAACTCGGCAATAGTTATATAATAACTACGAGGTTCAGCACCTACAGAATTATCCGTTCGGGTGTATTTTATTTCATAAGATCCAGGCTCCAAGACATCAGGCAGTTTGATTGTTCCGTAGAATCCACCGCTTTCTGAAGTTTCTCCTAAGATTGGCTCCATGATATCTGGTGCATTCCAGGATGAACTCTTAAAGCTAATGGAATAAGTTCCTGTATGAGATTTTAAGGTTCCTAAAAGCTGATCTTTATCTATACCACGGAAAGTAACAGTTTCTCCAGGTTTGTAAAGTCCACGGTCAACAAACATAAAGGTCTGCTGCTGAGGCTTGCGGACTTTTGAACGGCTTCCGTTGTTTACGTTAAAGTTCCAGGTGCTGTGGGAGTCAGGTATAAAGGCTGCTCTATCATCACCATTGGTAACTTCTACAATTAAATAATCATTTGTATAATTAATTGAACAGGCATATTCGTAGCGGATTATTTGTTCTTCTGTATACTCTATTATACATAAGCCGTTTTCATCTGTAGTTCCAGAAGCAAGGATATAATTAGAATCCAGACTACGGTTTGAATATTCCTGTCCTAAGAGGATATTGACCTGGGCATTTGCGACCGGCTTACCGCTAGAAAGACTGCGGACTAACAAAACCGCTCGGTTGATTCCAAGACGGGCGGTAATTCCCAAATCTGTGACTTGAATGGTCATAGGATGATTGTCTGTATCATATTCCCATTGTTCGTCCCAATTGTCGTAATAACGTCGTGTTGTAAAGGAATCAAACTTAACGAAACCATAACCGTTTTTAAGATAAGGATCAAAATCAATTTCCATGAACTGTCTTTTATTTTTGACATCTGTTGGAATTGTCTGATTTCCGTCTGGCAATGTTTCACTAAAGCGATTGTATTCAGTTTTCAAATCAAAAGGATTATTTGTGGAGTCAATTTTGTAATAAGAATTGGATTCCAGATTTTGATATTCAAAAACCATTTTATGAGGGAACTGGGCTTCGAGCATTTTTGAACCATAATCAAGGAACTTAATGTAAGCCTGTGCATTTTTAACTGTGAAAGAATAGGTTTTTGTTTTTAATACGAGATTTTGTCCGTAAATATCTTTGATTTCGTTGTTGAAAGTGATTTTGTGCTTTTCATCAAAATCAATAGGGAGATTATAAATTATAAGATTTCTGTCTGAGATTTCAAAATTATCTTTTGTGAGTTTATAATCAAAATCAAAAGAGATATTGTCTACAATTGTAGACTTATCTGGTGTTTGCGAGAATCTTATTGTAAGAGGATGGATTTTTTGACCATATGAATAATCTGTATATTCTTCAACTTCGCTGATTTCAAAAGCTTTTAGGGTTTCATAGGTTTCGGAGCTGTTTGAATATTTAATTGAAGCAGTTATAGAAGCATTATGAGGAACATTATCAGTTACTGTAATTATAAAAGAATTAGATTTTTTTTACTCAAGATCGTATTTAATAAAGTTTTCGTTGAAACCCCATAAATCGGATTCAGGTGAAAATAATATTTTTGAAGTATATTCTGCATTTCTTGTTCCAATTTTGACATTAAGGATTTCTTTAAGTCTTTCTTCTGTGATTTTATAATTAAGCATTAGGAAAAAGCGGTTTTCGTAAGGAGGAAGTGCACCTGTTGTCCAGGTATAAGCTGATTCTCCTTTTTCCATGTAACCGCCATACATTCTTTTTATTTCAATTTTATCAGCAGTTGTACGGAAGGTTGTTTGACCTTTTATTTCGGCTCCAGAGATAGATTTTGTTTTTGGATTAACAATTATTTTGTATTCAATTGCTGGATCTGCCGGCTCAGATGCTTCAAAAGCAAGATGCTTTGTACCGTACCAGCGGAAAACTCCTTTAATTGCAGGTTCAATAGATAAAATATCAGATTTGTCTGTAGGCTCTTCAAGGGCTGCAAGAGCATGTACAGGTTTAGAGAAGATGACATAGAAAGAAGGATTTTCGCTTTGAGACGGAACATGTCCTTGTGGACCCCAGTCTTCTATAAGAAAAACTTTATTGTCATCATCAGAATCTTCAATTTGTTCCTGATGATTAGTATTAAAGGTAATTTTACGTTCTGATTTATATTTTTGAAGATATTCACCAAGTTTCCTTAAACCAGGTATTACAGATTCACTTTTATTTCCACTTGAAGCAAGTCGTGATACAGAAGCTTTTTCTTCGGGACTTTCTTCGGCATATTCGGGAGTATAATCTGGTTTCATGAAGGTTTGGAGTGATTCAAAAGAAACATTATTGCCTTCATCAAGATTTAAAATCATGGGGTTATGTTCGGGAATTACAGACTGTTTCTTTTCGTTTTTTTCGGATTTTTTTAGTTCGATTTTTGTATCAGAAGAAAAAAAGTCTGTGGGCTTGTCTGAGGAGTTTTCATTTTTTTTACAGCTTGAAAAAAGCAGGGTAAAAATAAAACAACTGATGAGTAATTTTTTTGAGTTCATAATTTTCTCCTTAAAATATTTTAAGTAGTTTTTGCTTTATTCTGGTAATATTTTGCGGCTGTCCATTTAAGAACTGCCAGTGCGTATTTCATTTGGGATTCATGCATAAAAATAAAATATTTTCGGTCGCCTGAAATAAGCTGCATCACGGTGTCGGTGATTGATGTGGCGGCGGTCAAAACGTGGATAGGAAACTCGATATTTTGTTGAGGGGATAAAATAACTACACGTTGATTTGTTATGATAAAATCGCCTTCATTGTCTTTTTGGGTGGTTTGCGTTGCAAAGTAGATTTGTTCATTTGGATTAAGGCGCAGACGCAAAAAATGGACTAAAGGCATTTTACTTTCATCGTTTAGAGGGAGTTTATATTTTTCTGTATCGACATAAGGATTTTCATAGGCTTTCTTATCTTTTCGTCTGATATTTTGCCAGATTATCAAAAAGAGCATTAGCAGGAAAAATAAAATAGAAAGTAAAAGCCGGCTGTATCTTCCTTTTGGATTTTTTTGAAGGGTAGATGGGAGCTTTTCTTTTTCCTGTGAATCTTTTTTATTTTTACCTTTCTTTTTTGATTGTTCGTTTTCTTCTGGTGGGGTTTGGATTGTTTCTTTTCCGCTTGAAGTGATTTGTTCTTGGTTTTGCTGTTCTGTAGAGATTGGAAGCTCCAGGGCTGTATCCTTCTTTTCTCCGGGTTCAAAAAGCAGCATAAAAAGAATAAGTGCAATATAGAGAACAGAAAGGGTTGAGGTTAAAATAATTTTAATCTTCTTTTTCCAGTCTGTATAAAACCACATTAAGGCAAGTCCGATTGGAATAAGAAGGACAGAAGCAATGCAAATTATTGTTAAAATCGAAAAAAGTTTTTTCTTTGAAATATTAGTTTTATTGTTCCCCATTTTCCCAATTAATTAATTTTCCCACATAAAACCTGCTTTTTATTATAAACCGAATGTTCATAAATTTGAAGTTCTGTATTGTATGTATATAGAAGATTTTCTTCTGTAAAGATATTTTCTACGGTGTCACAAATTAAAGGTTTTTGAGGTGGAAGAAAGGCGATTTTATCTGCTATGCGTGACGCAAGATTTACGTCGTGTATAGAAATTAAGACAGCTATATCTTCTTCTTTTGCTATTTTTTTAAGGGATTCAAGAAGTTTTGGTTCATAAATAAAATCTAAGCTGGAGCCGGGTTCATCTAAAAGCAAAAATTTAGGAGTTTGGGCTAAGGCTCTTGCAATACGCACTTTTTGGAATTCTCCACCCGAAAGAGAATGGATATTTCGTTCAGCGTATTCGGTAAGATTCATTTTGTGTATTATTTTTTCGACAATTTCGTGGTCATTTTGGGAGTACCAGCCGTTTTTTGAGTAAGAATACCGTCCCTGTAAGATTAATTCTTTAACTGTAAAATCCCAGGTAGAATATTCATTTTGCTGCATAAAGGCAATATTTTGCGCAATCTGCTTTTGTGTAAAGTCAGAAAGTTTAGTATATCGTGAATTGTGCATGATAGAAGGTTCTTGTTCTGCACCTGTTATTTTTAGATTTGAAATTGTATTACCAAGACCGGCAAGAATTGTCATCAAGGTGGATTTTCCACTTCCATTTGGACCGCAAAGACAGACAAAGTCCCCTTGTTCTATTTCGATGCTTACGTTATTGAGGATTTGTTTTGTTTGAGAAGCTGTTTTATAATTTGCGCTTAAGTTTTTACAAAAAAGTTTATCTTTCATAGTGTCTATCTTTTTAAACATAACGATAGGAAGAAGGGTACTCCCAAAATTGCAGTTATAATTCCAGCAGGTAATTCTGATGGTGCGATTACTACACGGGCTAATGTGTCTGAAAGCAAGAGAAGAATTGCACCAAAAATCATACTGTAAGGAATTAAAACTTTACTTTTTGAACCAATTATTTTGCGGACAATATGAGGGGCAATCAATCCTACAAAACTGATTGTTCCTCCTGCACAAACTGCTGCACTGACAGCAAGGGATCCACAAATTAATACCAGAATCCGTAATTTGTTTACTTCTACACCAAGAGATTGAGCTGTTTCCTCACCGCAAGTAAGTAAATCTAATGGACGAGAAATTATAAACATAATTAAAATAGAAAAAAATGAAGGAATTAAAATAAAAATAAGTTCTTTCCAGCCTCGCCCGTTAAAGCTTCCCAGAATCCATGTGTATACAGAATGTAACTCCTTGCTGCTGGATAAAAGTACAATAGAAGAAATTGATGAATACAAGGTTCCAAGTGCAGTTCCACATAAAAGCAGCATAACAGAAGATTTTTTTCCGGCACTTGAAAAGGCTAAGGCTGTTACTAAGGCTCCTGCTCCAAGGGCTCCTAAAAAGGCTGCAAAATTGACCGGAGAAATAAGATTTAAAATTGAAATCTCAGAAAGATTTGCAGAAAAGATTTTTTGTAGGCCCAGCTGAAAACCTGTATATGTAATAAAGACATTTGCCAGAACTGCTCCCAAGGTTGCTCCAGAACTGATTCCCATGATTCCTGGTTCTGCAAGTGGATTTCTGAAAAATAGTTGAAAAACTGCGCCACTACCACCGAGTAAGATTCCTGTAAGCAGAACTAAAAGTGCTCGGGGGAGTCGTAAATCTAAAATAATTATTTTTGTAAAGAGGTTTGAGTTTGTTGAAGCAGTTGATTGATTAAAATTGATAAAAAAATCAGACAGTCTGATTTTTTCTGCACCAATCGTTATTGCAAGAAAAAAAGCAAAAATAAGAAGAATTATGGAAGTAATTTGAATTGTAAAAACTCTCTTTTTCATTCCTTCTCTTATAGATTCAAATTGATTTATTGATTTATATAATTATAAATTGTTTTTACGGATTCGCCTATTCTCGCACCTGGTCTGGTAATCAAATTATCATCAATGACGAAGATTTTTTTGTTTTTTACAGCAGGAAGGTTTTCCCAGCCAATTCTTGTGGCAACAGAGTCTACTGTTATTCCTGCTGTTGCTGGAACAAAAATTACCTGTGGTTGGCGAAGGATTATGCTTTCTTCACTTACGATAGGATAAGGTGAATCAATATCATCAAAAATATTCTTTCCGCCTGCTATAGTGATTATGTCATTTATAAAAGATGTTTTTCCTGCAGACATGTAAGGAGAGTTCCAAACTTCGTAGTATACAGAGATTTCGGAGTGTGAATTGTCAGTGGTAGTTATTTTGTCAGTTGTTGAGGTATTTACAGCGGCTACAACGGCAGTTGCTTTTCTGGCCTTTTCTGTGCAATCAGAGATAGTTTTTTCAATTTGTGCAACTACTTGTCTGGCATTTTCTTCGTGTCCTGTAATTTTTCCGATTTCAATAATTTCATTTTTTACATCAGCCACAGAGTTTGCTGTTGAAAGATAATATTTTATACCATATTGATTTAATTGATCGATTAAAAAATTATGCATTCCATTGGTCATGTAAACAAAATCAGGGTTGAAGGAAAGAATTTTTTCGATACTCAAGGTTTTTCCGTCAAAACCACCGACCACAGGTAATTTTGTTGCTTCAGGTGGATAATCAGTAAATTGAGAGACTGCTGCAATCTGAGACTCTGCGCCAACTGCAAAAAGGATTTCGGTGCTGGCAGGAGAGAGAGAAACTATTTTTTGCGGGATATCCATTTGTGCATTCTGAGAAACATCTGTTTTTCTTGAGCAATCCATAAAAAGAACTGCTGCTAAAGATAACAGAGAAATTATCATAACGATGGTATTACATCGATTTAAAATTTGTGACCAGGTAGGTTTTTTGAAAAACATTTTTTACCACTTTTTTTATATGATGCTTATTTTACTCCCCATTGAGCGTAATATTCATCAAGTTGTTTTTTTAACTCTTCCGTTATAACTTTTTTATCGCCGTTTGTATAAAGGGCTTCCATAACTTCATCCATTGTAACAATTGCGGTAGTTTTAAAGCTATATTTTTCGCTGATTACTTCCAGTGCAGATTTATTTGAATCAGGAGCACGTTCCATGCGATTTAGGGAAACAATTTCGCCGACAATTTTAATTCCGCCCTCAACGCTTTCCTGTGCACGAATCTTAGGATAAACTTCTTCGATAGATTTACCGGAAGTTGTTACATCTTCTATAATAATGACCCGGTCACCATCTTTGATTTTGTAACCTAATATACTGCCTTTGTCTGCTCCGTGATCTTTTTCTTCCTTTCGGTCGCAGCAGTATTTTACTTCTTTTCCATATAATTCGTAATAAGCAATTGAAGTTGCAACTGCAAGAGGAATGCCTTTATAGGCTGGTCCAAAGAATACATCAAAATCATCACCAAAGGTATTGTGGATGGCCTGTGCATAAAACTTTCCAAGTCTGAAAAGCTGAGAGCCTGTGATATAAGCACCTGCGTTCATAAAAAAAGGTGATTGGCGTCCGCTTTTGAGAGTGAACGAACCGAACTTCAAAACCTGGCATTCCAGCATAAAATCAATAAAATCTTTTTTATATTGTTCCATGCTTTCTATTTTAATGAAAAAACATAGTTAAAACAATCTAAACACATGTAATTATTTGCGCCTAGCTTCTTCTTTTTGAATAGCCTGGATATTTGCAAGTTCAATTTCGGAAAGCTCTTGAAAAATATTTCCATGGTTGGCCAGAATTATGTTTCGCATATATAGGAGCTGTTCATTTGTAAAGAAAATTAAATCTTTTTCTGTGAGACGGTTTTTTCCAAGTCTGTAATTCTGGCTATCATAATCTCCATAAGGAAAGAGCAGATAATAATTATCTGCAATTTCGAATCTGAAAAGATCAAAAGAATCAGGAGAAACATTTTTTCTTGTTATAGTGATTTTTTTACCATTGTTTGTAATTTGTGTATCTTTCCAGGTATCGGCACTTTTCCATTCATCGGATTCAACAAAAAAAGTGCGGTTACAAAGAATAACAGAAGTTGGGCTGATATTATTTGTAATTTCTATTGTTTGACTTCCTATTGGATTTTTCCAGGTTTGTCCTGTTCCGAAAAGGTATTCAACTCCTTTATAGAAACCAGCAACACCATATTCGCAATCATAATCTACGGATGTTTTTGTTATCGCTTTTGATGGAAAAGTAATATCGCGTACGAACCATAAATCCACAATATCAGCTTTATGGGCAGGAGTCTTTGTGCCATTGTCTTCGAGGATTTTATATTCAAGGCTTTTTCCGTTTAATGTTGTTTTAAAATTTTTAAGCTCATTAGTTTTTGATGTACCGTAATGCCATTGAGGGAATCCAACTTTTATGCTTGTTGAATCTCCTTCATTGTAAAACTCAAAATCAACATGTATATGATAAAAGCCTGGCTGCAGGTCAATTTTAATTATTTCGCTTTTCATTGAAATTGAAGGATGAGCACTGGACATAGGAGAGTCAATTGGAATTACGCTTCCGCCGGCAGCTTCTATATAGGCATCATTTGCATTAAGGGAAATAGATAGAGTAAGAGATAAGAGGATAAGTAAAAAACGTTTTTTATTCATAGATTAATTATATTAAAAGGTGCAGAAATGTCTATGGGGTTTTAGGGGCGGTGAGCCCCTAGGGGAAGGGGGTGTGGTGAAGACCACAAGGCTGAACCCAGGGGGAAGGCTTTCCCCCTTATGTTGCTTTTATAATATCCTTACTGTACCGTCCTCGGTAACTTCGATTGTGTCGCCGGTTTTTACAGTATCAAGAAACTCCTGACCCAGCTGGTCAATGGCAATCAGTTTGCTGTTTTCCCAAACAACCGAAAGAATAACTCCAGCTCCAGCCAGAGAATCAATGTGTTCAGAAAAAAGCAGACAGGCCGGATTTATTCCCATTGAGCAGATTACCTGAATAACCATACCGCCGGTTGTAGAACCGATTGTCTGCGGCAGACACAAAGCTTTTCCTGTAATATTTTTTTCAAAAATATCCTTATTGTTCTGGTCTGCAACAATTACCTGCTTAGCCTTTGCAATTGCCGACTTCTGGAAGGTTGCCAGCGTATTTACACCCTGATGAGAAACAACCGCTTCTCCCTTGTAATATCCTTTATTTATAACTCGTCCTTTGAACTCTTTCATAAAATGCTCCTATAAATGCTCGTTTCCACTTGCTCTATTTTCTACCTACGATAATATCAAGCAGTTCATCATCTTTGTAATAACGCGCTGTAGAATAAGTCCTGAGCTTGTTGGAACAGGTCATAATTCTACGTGATTTTGTAAGCGGATTAGACATATACATTAGCGGACAGATTGCCGTTACTCTTGCGCCGGTCGCATATAAAGCTTTATATTTTTCAGTCTTTTTGAAGGATTCAAGTACAGGTGGTGCAGTACAGATTACTGTTGTAACTGCAACTTTATTTTTACCGTTAGCTTTAAGTCCATCAATAATCTTATCAGACCATTCGTTAAGCTGGCTCATAGAAAGATGCGGACATCCTACAAAGGCGTAAGTTCCTTCTTTTTCAGGCTCCTTCCACATTACAGGATAAGATTTATAAACACGCTCAAGCTCTGCATCATCAATTACATATTCCTTGTAATTTTCACACAAAAGACTGTCCCCAAGTTCAACTGCTTCCGGCGTAAGATTTTCTACATGATAAAGACCAACCGCTCCGTTAGAAGCTGTAGCTGCACCAAAATCTTTAAGGTATGCTTTTGCATCGTCATTCAGCTCTGTGCCAATCCACTTGTCCAGGCCAACAATGTAAGGAACGTCTTCCATAACCTTAAGTCCGATTGCAGAACCAAGAATCTGAGCAAGGGGTTTTTTACTTGTATTTACCGTAATCTTCCACTTTGCTTTTCGTCCTTCATCGGTTAGCAGACCAAACTTTGGTACATAACCGAGGATTGAACCAAAAATATCAATCATACCAGAGTTACGATTGCAGCGGGCACCAAGAACAGAGTTAGCATAATTTACCGCACTTGATTCTGCCCAGGAAAGAATGTCCCCTTTTTTAGGAACGTTGCCCATTTCATCAAAATAGCAGGCACAGCTAAAGGCATCTGGATTCACAAGTCCAAGCTTTGTGAGTTGAGCCTCGTAATCCTTCTGTTTGTTGTAAAGAATTGCCTTGAACAAAATCTTATCCAGCAGCGTACACTTTGCGTTTGCAAAATCCATTGGTCGTGGATCCATTGTAAAGCCTTCTTCAACCTTGAGCCCTGCTCCAATCAATTTGTCCATTGTTCTGTAAACTGGAGCTAACACACCAAATCCAAAGGACGTAACCAGATGTCCCTGCCCGTGAGTTACTTTTACAAGCTCTGTTGCTTCAAACAAATCTCCATAGCGGACAATTGTTTCCATTACCTTTGCTTTTGTTTCGCCTTCGCTTCCTTCCAAAATCGCTTTTTGTTCCGGCGTTAGTTTCATTTTATATTCGTACATAAGTTTCTACATCTCCTGTGTTTAATAAAACGCGTGTTGTGATACAGCGTTTCTAAATCTTCATTGCTACATCCCAAGCTTTCCAGATTGCAGTGCGCAGATTACCAACCTTATCGCAATCACCAATAAGTTTAACCTTGCCCGACTTAGCAAATACAGGGGATGGATGATAGCCCATTGAAGCAATAACAGTGTCACCTTCAATTTCGAACTCTTTGCCTGTCTTATCTTTTACAAGAACACCTTTGTCGCTTACTCTAATTAGCGTAGTCTCCAGATGAACTTCTACCTTGTTAAGCGTAAAGAAGTCACGGAGATAAGAACTATTGGCAAGACAAACACCTTTTACGGCAATCAGATCATTTTTCATTTCGATGATGACAGGAGTTTTTCCTTTTTTGAACAAATCATAGGCAATTTCACAGCCGGTAAGTCCACCGCCAATGATAATTACTTTATTGCCAGTCTGTGCACCATAAAGGTAATCGCAGGCTTCAATAGTTTTATCAAGCCCTTCAATGCGAGGTTTGTTAGCCACAGCACCACTTGCAACAATGATATTGTCAAAATCCTTAAGCTGGTCCAAAGAAGTTACAGCCGTGTTAAAGCGGATTTCAATATTATTATCTTTCATCTCTTTGTTATACCAAGCTAACAGCTCCTTATCTTTTTCCTTAAAGGATGGAGCAGCCGCAGCATTGAATACACCACCAAGCTTGTCTGATTTTTCAAAAATCACCGGCTTGTGTCCGCGTAAGGCAAGAACTCTTGCTGCTTCCATACCAGCAATTCCACCACCAATTACGGCAACCTTTTTTGCAGTCGAAGCTTTTACAATCTTGTATTTATTGTGCTGCATTGTCGGTGGATTTATAGCACAGCGAGCCATTCCCATATTGTCTGTAAGTGACTGGTCGTTTGCAACTCCATTGTAATGTGCCATATTAAAACAACCGTTATGACAGCAAATACATGGTCTGATTGCAGCTTCATTATCAGCCATCATTTTTGTAATCCATTCTGGGTCGGCAAGGAACTGACGGGCAACACCCATTGCATCAAGTTCTCCTGCAGCAATAGCACCAGCGGCAACTTCTGGAGTCATTCGTCCGGCGCAAACAACAGGAATATCAACAAACTTCTTTATGTGCTTTACATCCTCCAGATTACAGTTCTGGCTCATGTACATAGGCGGATGAGCCCAGTACCAGGCATCGTAAGTTCCGTTGTCGCAGTTGAGCATATCGTAACCTGCATCCTGAAGATACTTTGCAGCCTTTTCGCTTTCTTCCATATCGCGGCCAACTTCAACATAATCTTCACCAGGAAGAGCGCCCTTACCAAAACCCTTTGTTTTTGATACAACCGAATAACGAAGCGAAACCGGGAAATCATCACCGCAAACAGTCTTAATTGCTTTTACAATTTCTACTGGGAAGCGGTAACGGTTTTCAAAGCTGCCGCCATATTCATCATCACGGAGATTTGTATACTTCATTGTAAACTGGTCCAGCAGATACCCCTCGTGAACTGCATGAATCTCAACACCATCAACTCCGGCATCTTTACAAAGCTTAGCCGTTTTAGCAAAAGCATCTACCATCTGTTTAATTTCTTTTTTTGTGAGAGGACGAGATGTGCAGGAATCATCCCAGCGGTTTGGAGTTGCGCTCGCACTTGCAGTAAGGTAATCAACATCAAGAATCGGCTTTAATAAAAGACCAAGTGCCTTATTCTTTGCAGATTTTACCATTATATCGTTGATTGCCATGCTTCGGCCAAAACCCGCCGTAAGCTGAATAAACATTTTAGCACCAGTTTTGTGGAACTCTGTCATAAAGTCTTCAAGCTTTTTGAACTTTCCTTTTCCCTGATAAAGCCACTTACCGCCCAGAGTGTCACGAATTGGCGCTATACCGGGCAAAATCAAACCAACGTTGTTTCTGGCACGCTCCAGCAAAAAGTTAGCCGCTTCCTTATCAAAATGATTAGGTTCAAGCCAGCCAAAAATCGACGTACCACCCATAGATGTCATAACAATGCGGTTTTTAATTTCCACATTTCCAATTTTCCAAGGTGTAAAGAGTGCCTTGTAACTTTCTTTCATGAAAAATCCCCCTGATTTTTGCTCTTATTTTATATATTTATTAAAATTATAAACCATACATAGGCAACTTGCAAAATAAAAGACGACTAGATAACACGACTTGTAAAAAAACTTTACAAATATCGCTTTTACACGTATTATGAATGCAATGGACGCAAAAATAATTAATGCTTTTTTAACTGAATGCATGAATGCATTTGAATCTATGTTTGGATTAAAGCCGGAAGCAAATGAACCTCACCTTATGGATGTTCTTGCGGGGCATCCTTGGGAAATCTCTGGTCTGCTTGGAATTACTGGTGATGTACGTGGGGTTGTAGCTTTTAGACTTCACAAAGTTCTTGCTGGAAAAATGCTTTCGCTTTCTGGACTTGAATATACTCCAGAAGAATATGAAGATACTGCTATTGGTCTTGTAAGTGAGTTTACAAATATCATTGCAGGACATGCAGCAACAGCAATTAAAGATTATTCGATTGATATTTCCCCACCTTTTTGCGTAATGGGACCAAACCACCAGATAGCCTGGCCTCGCACTTACCCTGTAATTGTTATTCCTTTTGTAACAACATTAGGACCTTTTGAAGTTGATGTTTGTTTAAAATAATTTAATCTGATTTTATATCAGTCAATTTCTGAAGATTTATAATCTCATCGAATAAAAAAGAATCACCCGCAGTGCCATAAAAAAGACATTGCGGGTGATTTTTAAACCTATTGAAAGAACGTATTAGAAGGTATATTCTTCGTTTCTGTAAGATTTTGCGTCATATCCATTTGTATTACCATTAACATTAGGGTTTAGATAGTTCTCAAATCCAAAATCAACAGCAGTCGAATTGGTAATTGCAAATGTTTTTAAATTGACGGTAACAACATTGTTTTTATTTACAACAGAAGTACTTCTTCCATATACACTGCTTTCAGTACCTCGATAATTTCCTTCATCGACAATTATAAGTTCATCAGGTTTTCTGGCAACGAATCTACTTGGACCATAGAAATAAGATTTTGTATAATCTGTTACTGTTATAGCATTTTCCAAAGAATCGGCGTACCAACCGAAAATGTTTGGTTTTCCACTATCCTCAAGTGCTGTACCATCAAAATTAGTAAACGTAAGAGTATCATTCTTATCATTTAAAGTAATAATACCTCCTCTCAGATATGAATTATTATTATAATCCCGATCAACAACTTTTGAATTACACAAAATATAAAGATTTATAGAATCATCTTTTCCATCTATTGCCTGAATATCTGCAATATTCAATTTATTGTTTACAACACCACTATTGCTAAAACTATTTGCAGTAATAGTATTAGAAGTTCCAAACGCATTACCATTCATAGGAATCTGAGAAACCAATATTGTATAATCATAATCCCCCGTAATATCTTCTATAGAAACAAAATAAAGATTATCCTTGTAAACTTCTATGTGAGAAGATTTATAATTTACCGAATGATCCAAAATCTTTCCATCATCATCACCTGTAGCCAAAGTTACAGCAGTTCCATCTTCGGAGATACGGATAATTGCATTGTCTGTGCCACCTCCATTTTTAAGCAGGTAAACATTGCCGTCATAAGCACACATATCCTGAACAGTATAATTTATGCCGTCATAGAGTAATGTAGTGATTACAGAATCTGAACCAGGATATTTAATATGTTTATAAATTGACGTGTTGTTCGTTCCTTGATTTGAAGTACCTGTGAGAGTATAAATAGCCTGATTAGCAGGGTCGATAGCAAAATCAGCATTAGAATTAGGGATGGCAGTAATTTCTTTAATTTTTGCATTCTGCAGAGAAGAAGAATCAAGAGACTTTACACTTTCAAAATTACTTACAGCATAGAAGCCTGGGGTAGGACTTGCAAACTCAATTCCACTTGAAGGCGGATTTGTACCGATGGTAGAAACATCAAAATCGAACAATACAATTTGTGACTGACCGCGTATTTTTGTTGCTGTAATTTGAGCAGTAGCAGTTGCGCTTCGGGTGCCGCTTATAACTTCAACAACATAAGTCTTAGTTCCAATTGCATTAGGTTCAAGAACAAAAGTATCACCACTAGTTTCTGCTGCTACGCCATCAACATACCAGTCATAAGTGCTGCCTTCCTTTCCGCCAGTAACAGTGAAGGTGACTGTATTATCTTCTTCATTAGGAAGGGCAGTAAGAGAAAGATCTGCAATTGGTTCGATACTTACGCTTATAGTTGCCACACTCCATTTTGCATAGAAAACCTTGTCGCCTGTGCTTCCACTAGGGATTTCAGTAATTTCAGAACCAGAGAAATCCGAATCAGCATACCAGCCGTTAAAATGCCAGCCGGTTTTTTCAAGAACAGGCAGCGTAATATCTGCCGAATCAATAGTATATTTTGTCGGAAGATTATCCGCAGAGACATCATTCAAATTATTAAGTGTGATTGAATAAACTGTATTGAAAGGATTTGTTATTTCATCATTGCCGGTACTTTCTACACCACCCGTAATAGTTGTAAATGCAGGATAAGGTGATATCATAGGAGCAAGATGAGCTTCATCTGCGTAAAAATGAATATAAATATGATATAAACCGGCAGGAACATCTTCGAGAGAATAAGTAACCTTTCCATTAGAAGGTGTTAGAGAAGTCTCAGCATAACGGTCATCAGATAAAGAAGAATCTGTGTAATTTTCTGAATCATAAGCTTTAAGTTCTCCGGTGATATATTTTACATCAGAAGCATTCGAAGCCGCAGAAAAATCAAGAGTATAATTAAAGCTACCCAAGTTTTCAGGATTAAGTACATCATCTTTCCATTGTAGAGTAAAGTTAAGCGGGTTATCGCCAGCTTCAATTTCCTGAGATTCGATTGTTCCTTGCAAAACAGTTCCAGCTTTTTCGGCAGTCAGCGTAAAACTATATATGCCAGTTTCCACAGCAATAGAAGCATTTTGTAACTTAGACAGATTAGAATAGGTTCCAAACGGCTCCTCTGAGTCACCAACCTTTCCGCCGCTGAGTACAAAAGAAAAATCAGCAATAGAATCAAGGGTAAAAGTTGGGCGAACAGCACGAGACGCTTCTATTTCTCCCACTTTGATATAAGCAGTTTTTCCATCCGTGTTATTTATGTCTGCGTTTTCTTTAATCAAAGAATCCTTACATCCCGTAAGCAATCCTAACAGCATTCCAGCCCCAAAAAGAAGCGCAAAAACATCAAACAATTTTGTTTTTTTCATATAAATCCTCTCAAAATCCATATATAATCTTAATTTTTCTATAATCAAGGAGGGGAAGGCCTTCCCCTGTACTCCCGTAACGCCCCTGCTGCTTATTCTGTGATTGTGCGTACAACACGGAAGCCAATATGATTAAATTCTCGTGGGGTTTGACTGTGACTGTATCGCTTGGCTACAGCACCCCATTCAGCGCCATCATACCAAGATCCACCGCGAAGAACGCGACTAGTGCCCGATTCTGGTCCAGCGTAAGGTGTATCGACAGTAATTCCATCTTCGGTATACCAATCCCAACATAATTCCCAGACATTTCCAGACATATCATAAATACCAAGTCCGTTAGGATTTTTTCCTTTGACTATGTGGGTGGAACCATTGCTTTCATCATTATTATACCATGCAACATCCGCCGGAGTATCGCTTCCACTGTAAGTGTAGCTATCGGTGTTTCCGCCACGAGCAAGGAATTCCCATTCGGCTTCTGTTGGCAGGCGGTAACCATTGGCAGTTTCGTCAAAAGTAATTGTATCCCATGCAGTATAAACTTTGGCTGGTCCGCACCATTTATCTGTTGCATTACCTCCAATTTCAGGCCATTTTGTCGGGTCTGTTTCATCTCCAATCTTATATACTGGGGTTAGATTTTCAGCTTCTGAGCGAAGATTGCAGTATACAATTGCATCATACCAGTTTACAAAATATACAGGAAAATTAGGTCCAGATCCGTAAGCTCCTTCGTTATATTCCGCAGGTATTCTATCACCATATTTACAGTATTTTTCGTATTCACCCTGTGTTACTTCATGATCACATGCATATAAATTTGGAATTGTTATTGTTCTTCCGTTTATGAATACTCCTGATGCTGGAGAAAGTGCATTTTCAGCTGTATAAGAGAATGTACCACCTGTAACTTTTACAAAACCTGCAACTTCATTTTCGGAGATTGTACCATTGTACTGCATGTACCAAGAAGTACCGTCTTCTTGCTCTGTAATTTTGAACTTATTAAATTCTTTTGCAATACTTGTTGTGGTAATGTCGTTTCCTTTGCTGTCTTTTCCGAGCGTAAGAAGAACTGTGTCTGTGCTGTATGTTTCTGGGGTTATTGTCGCAATCGGGCTGGTTCCTGTCAGTGCGTCAACTATTGTAATCTTAGCGCCATCAGCAAGGTAAATGTCGTTATTGCTGTCTATAAGTGCACTTCCGCCTAAGTTGAAGGTTGAATCTGGCTCAACACTTACACCATGACCATGCTCAACACTTGCTTCATTATCGCGGATTGTTCCGCCGAGCATTGTAAATGTTCCATTTTTTGGGCCATCGTAACCAATATATACGCCACCACCGCTACCAGTTGAATTGTTAGCATAGATTGTACCGCTCTTCATGATGAACTCGCCGTTGATTACTCTTACACCGGCACCGTTATCAGCTGCATTATCTTTAATAGTTCCGCCATCAAGTGTAACTTTTCCTTTATAAATGTAAACACCAGAACTATTTCCGTTATTGATAATAAGACATCCCTGGCCAATTGTAATATCTGCATCTCTTCCTGTATAAATACCAGTACGTCCGTCTCTTATTTGGAGATTTTTTAAAATAACAGGAACAGTTGTTGCTACATATAGAGCATTGTCTTCGCGGTTACCATTCACAGTACCAGTAATTATATCCTGTGGGTTGCCATCGCCATCTGGTTCAGATATACCAATATAGGTAATAGAGTGAGCCTTTTCGTCGAGGTTTTCAGGAATTGTGTGATAATCGTCACTGTCTGAGAATGTACCTTCCAGTTTAATTGTATAATCTGCTTCTGGGTTTGGATGGTTAGAAATGTAATTTTCGGCATTTTCAAGTGTTGCAAAAGGTCTAGAAGCAGTACCGGTACCTGTAGAATTTCCTATTGTAGAAGAAACATAGAGTGTGGTTAGAATGTCTTCTTCCAATCTACCTTCTTCATTAACTTTAATTGCCATGTTGATTGCGTTTGAAGCAGATTCAACGTGGAACTTAGCACATTGGGTAGCAAATTGACTTTCTGAAAGACCGTCATTGTTAATGAGCTGATATCCATTGTTAACATCATCACTATTTAAGCCAGTAATTATTATTGTTGCAAAAGGAGAAGATTCTTCTACTTCTGGCAGGATTGAGGAAATATAGATTGTTCTATCGGAAGGAGTTAGACTATTACAATAAATATCATTAGGTACGCTTTCAGGAGAGAAGGAATTACCACTGAAGCTACCACCTTCAAGATAAAGTTTACCAAGGCGTTCTACATAAATACCTGCCATTGTGTTTGTGCCATGATTGTTTGAAATTGTGACGCCATCTTTAACTCTGGCAGTAGTTTGATTGAATACATGAACTCCGTTTTGGTTTCCATCAATAAGAGTTCCGCTGTCAAGAATGACGTTTGCGACACCTACTTCCGAAGTATTGGCTGTTCCAATACAAATACCATAGTATGCGCCAGAAATAGAAAGATTTTTTGTAATAACTGCAAAATCAGTTGAGGTAGTGTTTGAATCAGGTACAATAGTAAGTGCATTCTCTGGAGATTGAGAACCTGATACTGACAAATCAATACCATCCTGAGGGACTCCGTTAACAAGGGCACTTCTTCCTGTTATTGTAAGAGATTTTGCATAGTCTTTTATATTATTTGGAATTGTTTGTGCATTATTAAGCTTACCACTGATGTTAATAGTGAAGTCAATAACAGGATCAACATAATCGTCAAAGCTTGTTATTGCTGCACAAGCATCTTCTATGCTTGCAAATGGTTTATCTTCTGTTCCATCGGCAGTATCATTTGGATTTGTTATTGCACTTACATAGATATCAGATTCGGTAGAAATGCTTACAGTTGCGGTGGCACTTAGATGTCCGCTTATAACTTCTATAACATAGGTTTTTAAACCGGAAACAAATGGAACAAATAAGTAAGTGTTTTCTTGTATATAATCGTCCACAATTCCGTCAACAAACCAGGTGTAAGTACTGCCATCTTCAGCTCCTTTGGCTGTAAAGAAGACAGCTTTATGTAATTCGTCTACAGAAGCGGTAAGAGAAAGGTCATTTGTCTTTTCAATATTTACGCTTATTCCGTTTGCTCGGCTCCATTTTGCATATAAAACTTTGTTTCCACGGCTACCTTTTTCAATACTTGTTATAGCTTCTCCGGTAAAGCTTGGATTATCATACCAGCCGTTAAAGAACCAGCCTGATTTTGACAAGGTTTGCAGCGTGATGTCTGGTGAATGCTGTGTATAATTTTTATTGCTTAGATAGGTATTATTCAGATTTTCAAAAGAAATTGTATAAACATCAGCAAGAGATGCTACGGCTATTGTATCTTTACTTGTCTGTGAGCCTGTGATTACTACTATATCGTCCAATGGGCTTTCAAGAAGAGGAACTTCCCCATAAACATCTGCATAACAATAAGCTTGCATAATATAAATGCCGGAAGGAAGGCCGTTAAGTGTATAAACGGCTTTATTATTATTTGAAAAATCTACTGGAAAGAATTCCTTTTGATAATCAGAAATAGGGTTTGAATCGTTATCAACAATTTGTGTGGTTTCTTCTGTTTCCGGATCATAAGATAAAAGGTCGATTCTAATAACTTTTAATAGATTTGCATTTTCTGCTGTAGAAAAATCAATTGTTATCTCTAGGTTACCAAGACATGTCGGATCAAGAGATGTTTCATCCCATTTAAGATTAAAAGTAAGGGAATTGTCGCCAGTTGTGATTTCCTGGTTTGTGATTGTGTCTTCCAAAACAGAGCCGCTTTTTTCTGCCCTAAGCGTAAAATTATAGGTGCCGGTTGTGATGGCAATTGATTCAGCCTGAAGGTCTGCAAGACTTGTGAAGCTTCCGAGTTCTTTTTCTGTATCTCCTTCTTTTGTGCTCGTTAGTGTAAAATTAAAATTGGCTATTGTTTCTGTACTAAAATCAGGAAGTGCACTTCGCGATGCATTAACCTGTCCTATTTTGATATATGCAGTTTTTCCGCCAGTTTTACCTGTAAACGAGTCGTTACATCCTGACAGTAACATTCCAGCTGATAATACCAAAGAAAATATTCCGAATAACTTAGTTTTCTTCATTTTAGCAATCTCCTTTTTTTTACTCTGTAATTGTGCGGACTACACGGAAACCTGTTGTATTATAACACAAGTACGTGAATAGATTTGATCGATCGCTTACATTACATATATTTGCTGATGCATTGACAGATTCTCCACGCATTATACGATTAAGACTTGATGTGCCATAGGCACCATAAGGATCTTCGGCATCTTCTGTATAATTTGCTTTTTTATCAAAACACCATTCGCTAACATTACCACACATATCATAAAGACCATAACTGTTTGCCAGTTTATTTGAATCAGTCTTATCCAAAATATGTATTTTGCCTCCAGAGTTTCCAGAATGCCAAACATATTTATCGACATCAGCTAAGTTTGTGCCGTCATAACCAGAAAAAACATTAGATGTTACGAAAGTAGCGCTTTGTTGAGCTGGATTATTTCTATCATCATAGCCATCCCAATTGTCATTGTCTTTGAAATCGCCAAGAGCGGCATATTCCCATTCTGCTTCGGTAGGAAGACGGTAACCGTTCTTTGATGTATCGGCTACTAATGAATTCCAAGAAGCATTATTTTCTGTTGGAATATTTGAGAAGTCAAAATTCTTCCAATCTGAGATAGATGATACTGTATATACACACTCTAAACCTTCCATAGCACTTCTTTTGTTACAGTAGGCTATTGCTGCATACCAGTTTATATAGAAGGCAGGCGCATTTTCATCAATTACAAGATTTGCTATGTCTTCATCTGAAGCTTCATTTGGAATAAGGTCTTCCTGAGTTACACCCATAACATCGCTGAATTCTTTTTGAGTAATTTCATGGTCTAGCATAAAGAAATCTTTGGTAAGCGTAACATTAAATGCAGTTTCATTCGATTTTTCTTTTCTTATATAGCTTCCAGCAGTGATAGAAACAAAGTCTGTTGCCCGTAATTTTCCATTAGAATCAATTATTAGTTCATGATAATCATGACTGTTGTAAACTTTGAACTTTTTACACTGGGCGGCAAACTGTTTGTTTGTAAGACCGTCATTATAGAGGATAGGGTCGCCTATTAATGAATCATAGCCTTCACCAATAGGAGTATATTTGATTATTGGTAATGTAGTTACACCAGAAAGTACAGCAGAAATATAGATTTTTCCACACTCTGCATCATCGTAACTCTTGATAACAATAATATCTCCGTGTGCCGGCTCGTCTAGAGAAGTAATACTGTCATTACCAGTGATTGAAGCACTTTCAAGATATAGGTTTGCACCTTCTTCTACTTGAATACCACCATAGTCTTCACCAGATCGGTTATTTTTTATTTCAACTCCATTTTTAACACGGAGAACAGCTGTTGCATTAACACGTACACCAATTCCGTTATTTCCATTAATACGGGTACCGCTTTCAAGAGTAACGTTTGCAGCGACTTCGTTACCATATTCACCTACTTTCAGTCCATGGTCACCTTCTGTAATATAGAGATTCTGGATGGTGACAGGTATGGTGGTTGATATGTCGAGTGTGTTTTTGATACCATCTGTTGGTTCACTTCCAGAAGTATAGTTTTTGCCGGTAAGTGTAATTGAGTGAGCCTTTCCATTTACAGAATTAGATATTTCTTGTGCTGAAGCAAGTTCACCGTCAATATAAACTATGTAATCAACAATAGAATTGCTCATTGCGGCACAGGCGGCAGCTATGCTTGCAAATGGTTTGTCCTGGGTTCCGTCTGGTGTATCATCTGGAGAAGCGCTTGAAGATGCGCTTACATACAATTCAGTATCTGTAGAAATCCTTACGCTTGCTGTTGCGTTGCGGGTCTTACAGCGAACTTCGACAACATAAGTTTTTGTTCCTGTTGTAGTCTGGGTAAGAGTGAATGTATCACCTGTTGTGTCTGTCTGTTTTGTTCCGTCTACATACCAGGAATATGTGCTGCCTTCTGCGCCACCAGATACAGTGAAGGTAACTGTCTTAGAGTTTTCTGCTTCGCTAGAAGCTGCTGTGAGTGAAAGGTCGTTTGTTGGGTCGACATTTATTGAGATACTTGCGAGTGTTTCAATTATTTTTGTAGACAGGGTTATTGGCTCAGATTGGTTATTGGCTGCATCTTTAGCGACAGCTGTAATTGTAAAGTTTCCGCCATGGTTTCCGTCTGCGGTGAATGAAACAGTTGCAGTCATAGTTGAAAGGTCTGATACGGTTTCGATTGCACTCTTTGTGAGTGTGATTCCGTTTGATTCGTAATCAGCTTCTTTAAGTTCTGTGCCGTCTTTTGTGATTGTAAGTTGAATATCAGAAACTTCGTTTGTATCGCTTGCGGTGAAGGTTATACTTGGTGTGCCTTCGTTGTAGTATGGATTAAGTTCTGTGCCTGTAAGAAGCGGATTGTCGCCGTCTGTCCATTTTGCATAGAGGGTGACGTCTTTTGTGAGAGTTCCGTTTTGAGCGGTGAGACCTTTGAGAAGCTGGCCTGTGAAATCTTCGGATTCGGACCAGCCTTCAAAAGTATACCCAGTGCGTTTGATAACTTTGTCTGTAGGGAGAGTAACTTCGGTATACTGATTATGCTTTCTGACAAAAGCAGATTCGTCGATTATTGTTCCTTCATTCAGAACATAATCTATATAGAAGTTTTTGTTGTATTTTGTGTAATCTTCCGGGTAGATTGTTCCAAATGTTTTATAGCCGTAAACCTGAACCTGGTCAGAGAAGACGTTCAAAAGGCGTGATGCCTCATTTTCTTCATCAGTGTCGGTGTCGTAGGTTTCTATTTTGATATAATAAAGGCCGTTTGGAATATCCTTGGCTGTAAAGGTAGTATAATAGAAGGATTCTGTTTGTGTCTGCTCAGGATTTGA
>JAEEGK010004190.1_pt1 | contig 35537 bp, 20 predicted proteins | sample 8958771 | NCBI WGS metagenome assembly JAEEGK01 (sample SAMN16246547, study PRJNA631951) | gut metagenome | biome: gut microbiome; feature: rumen; material: SC-attached | host: Bos | place: Iran: Karaj | collected 2018-10 | reverse complement strand
AATTTGTCCTATTTCTGCGCTCATTTGACGGCGCCAGAACGCATCATGAAGTGTACCCCATGTCAAGGACAATTTTGAATTTTAGGGGGTAAAAGATACCCCAGATATGCTATTATGCATATGCTTTCCCGTTACGGAGGATAGTGCAACGCTGAGGAGCGACACGAGCGCCGTACCGGGTTTCCCGAAGGCAGTGATCGAAGCACTGCCTTTTTTACTGCCTTCCCGGAAACTCAAAGCGATAAACCTCGGGGTCCGGGGCAGCGCCCCGGGAACGAAGATTTTTAGATGTCCCTTGTTTAAGAGGATATACTCCGGTCTGAAGGAATTTGTAATACTCTCGCGGCGACAGCTTTTCAAGTTCCCATTGGTAACGGTCATTGTTGTAATAGTCCATCCAGTCATCTACGATAGCAACTACCTGTTCATATGTTTCGCACTCCTTTATCAAGTCAGAGATTTCGTCTTTCATATGGCCGAAGAAGCTTTCTTGCGGCGCATTGTCCCAGCAGTTTCCTTTGCGAGACATTGACTGAATAAAACTTGCGTCTTTCAATTTCGCAATGAAGTCATTACTTGTGTAGTGACACCCCTGATCGCTATGAACAATTGTTTCATTATCCAATTCGGCTCCGTATTTAGCACACATATCATCGACCATCTTAAGTACGAAGTCCACTTTAAGACTTTGACTCAGCTTGTACGAAAGAGTTTCATGCGTGCAAACATCGATAATCGGTGACAGATAGCATACTCCATTGTGGTAATACAGGTATGTTATATCTGTCAGCAGAGCTTTGCGAGGAGCATACTTTTTAAACTGACGCTGTATTTCATTGTTCGCAACATAGCTTGATTTCATTGCCTTTGCCATACGCCGATATGGATTTGCCTGTCGTATTGGACAGAATAACCCGTATTTATCCATCAAACGGCGAATTTTCTTGATGTTCATTATTACAGGCGGCGTCAAATGAAGAAGCCTCATATATATGCTCCGCGCACCTTTTTTGTAACCCCGGAACTCATATGCCTGTTTAATAATCGTAAAGTCTGCGCAGTCAGACTCTTCTCTCTGCTGCCTCAACGGTGCGGCATCGACCCAAGCATAATACCCTGAACGAGATACTCCGGCTATTTTGCAAAGCAAACTGATGTTCAGCACATTGTCATCTCTGTACAACGCCTCTTGAATAAGGCGGTATTTTACTTTTGCCGATGCCTGGATTCCCATTGCTTCTGAGCCTCCATATTTGCCGTTTGTATTTTTTTTAAAAACTCAACCTCCTGTCTCGTGTATGCAAGTTCGTTTTCCAACTGCCTTATACGTTGTTCGACAGTCTCGTCTCCGGTCTTGGGCGGCCTTCGGTAGTTTGTTCTCCGCCCGTCTGTGAAGCCGGAATTATTCCTGGATTTTTTGTTTAGCGTATAGGATAAACCATCTACTCTGCTTTCACCGAGAACAGCCGGATCTATCCCATTGTTAATCAATGTTTTTGTAACAGAAATGCCTTTCAACTTATTCTCGTACACCAGTTTCTTAAACTCTTCTGTGTACCGAATCGTATAGGCTGTTACCGAAGCGACGTTCGGATTCTTTCGCAGATCCTCGATTTCCTGTTTTGTAAAAGGGTTAGTGTGTGTCTTTTTTACCATTGATGTATCCTTTCCTTGTCCTCCTTACTTGCGGATACATCTTACCATACAAATCTTTCCCAGAAAAGTGTCCGCCTGCCAGGGCGTTACCCTAATTTTTGTGTACATTAACTAGGGAGGCCCTAAACTACCGGCGTCCATTTTCATGGGTACAGTTTATTCTGCCTCTTCGATACGGCCGAAATTGGGCAAAGGTGGGTTTTCGGCCGTGTGTTTCTCCTCTTTGATACGGCCGAAATTGGGCGAAGGCGGGTTTTCGGCCGTGCGCTCCACCTCTGCGATACGGCCGAAATTGAGCAAAGGTGAGGTTTCGGCCGTGCTTTCTTCCTCTCCGATACGGCCGAAATTGAGCGAAGGCGGGTTTTCGGCCGTGCGTTCTGCCTCATTGATACGGCAGAAAAAGCCGTTGACAATCATGCTCTGAGTCTGCTATAATTCGCTTGTTCGGCTGGAGAAGTACCCAAGCAGGTCGAAGGGGACGGTTTGCTAAACCGTTAGGTCGGGTTACCGGCGCCGGGGTTCGAATCCCCGCTTCTCCGTGAAAGAAAGCAAAAGCCCTGCATATTCGCAGGGTTTTTGCTTTTTTTATACATATTTTCCGGAATAACGCGGGTTTTTGCTTTGCTTAACGTCGAGGATTTCGGCAAAACGGGGGAGCTGAGAGATACCCGGGCGTACCCGGTAAAACGCAAGTCTGTCACCCGTTCGCCCCCTTGGCAAAGCCTCCGAAACGCAAGTCTGTCACTTTTCCACCGTCACCTTCCACGCCTCTCGCGCCACTTTACTTCCGCGCCTCCCCATTATATAATCTAAAGTACTAAAGTATGTGCCTCCGATTCGGCGGAGCCGGACGGGGGCGGGACGAAAAGACGGGGGCGGGTTAATAATGAAAGCAAAAGCAAAAACCCATGACACACAAAACAAAAAGCAGCTCAAAAAGATTGCCGCCGCAGGCATTAGAGTGATATTAGCCGCGCTGATCTGCATGACCGTGCTGTTGCCAACGACCGCGTGCAAAAAAGTTGACCCGGACTCGAAATTGCCCACGACAAATATTGCCCCGGCCCCGTTGCCGGCGCAAAAAGAGCCGAACGACAGCGGCGAACCGGTGACATACACGGTCAACGGGACCATTTCCTCCGATATGGTCGTCCAGCGCAACGCGTATTTTAACGTGTTTGGGCGGTCTGACAACCCCGGCGCCGTTATTTACGGCGAGTTTATGGGCGAAAAACGGTACGGGATCGTGGCGGAGGACGGCAGCTGGACGATCCGGTTTTCGTCCCACGAGGCGGTGAACGAGGGACAGACTTTGGTTATCTACCCGAAAAACGGCGAAAGAACCGAGTTTGAAGACATCCTTGTGGGCGACGTTTGGGTGATCTCCGGACAATCGAACGCCGAACTGATGTATATGAGCACCGCGTCGACGACGCCGGAATACGCCAAAGAGATCAACAAAAACGATCTGATCCGCATTTATTCGCAGTCGCGGCAATCGGTGATGGACGCGTACACCGACGGCCTTGACGTTACGATACCGCAGGAAGACGTGGTCTCGCCGAACACGAAATGGGCCAAAACCACGACGCAGACGGTGTTGTCCTTCTCCGCCATCGGTTATTATTTCGGAAAAGAGCTCAGCAAAACCATTGATGTGCCGCTCGGCTTGATCATGGCGGCCTCAGGCGGGTCAACGCTCCACGAACTGATGCCCGGGGACGTTGCCGCGGAACTCGGATTCACCACGGGCGCCAGCGTCCCGGTCTCCGGCTTCTACAACACGTTGCTTTATCCGTTTACGCGCAACAAAATTACGGGAATGATCTTTTATCAAGGCGAGAGCGAGAGTGCGGGCGGCCAATACCTTCGTTACGCGGATAATCTGAAGCGGACGGTCAGCGGTTACCGGCACGCGTGGGGGCTGTGTTTCCCGTTCATCAACGTTCAGCTGAGTACCCACGGCAGTGAAGCCGATTATTACTGGCCCGAGCTGCCGTACATTCGCGCCGCGCAGTTCGACGCCTACCGCAGCATGCTGAATTCGTACATCGTCACGGCAATGGATCAGGGCTACAGAGCGGGGGATCCGGACTGGGCGCATCCGCTTTACAAGCTGGAACTGGGCAAGCGCGCGGCAAAAATCGCTGCTTACGTCGTTTACGGCCAGGGGGACGCGGCGCATTCGCTGGCGCCGGAGCCGGACAAGATCACCTGGAACAGCGACAATTCGATCGTTATCACCTTTAAAAACGTGGGCGACGGAATAACGCTGCTGGAAGGCGACAAGATTGCCGGCCTTTACGCACTCGACGAATACGGCGACAAGATGTATTCCGAGATCGAGCAGATAGACGGGTCAACGGTCAAGATCGTTTTGACCCGTGAGCCTTCTGCGGTGGGTTACGGCATCCGTCAAGACGGGCTGCCGGCCAGCGCCAACATCGCCAGTAGCGACGGGATCCCGATGCCGGCCTTTATTATCAAAAAGTAAGAAGCGCCAGCAGGCGCAGACCGGCGCGAACGCGGGACAGACTTGGTTTCGCGCCGACTGTGGACGGGGGACAGACTTTAGGTCCCCCGCCTTTTTTTGCCGGCGAACGAGGACAGCGAACGGGGGACAGACTTGTGTTTTTGCGGGATGCGAACGCGTGACAGACTTGTATCTCGATAGCCCCATCGTCCGCTACATTGGTAATAAAGTAAACAAAGGCAAAGTCGCGAAACAAAAGATCGTCGAAATAAGGATACAGTTCGCGGCAAGTTCGGGATTGACCTTGTAGATCTCCGAGAAATTCAAAGTGTGCGAGGCGCAAGGCGTTGCCGCAAGTATAACGAGCGTAAGGCGCAGGCCGGGCTGAAAAGGGAGAATTTTCGACAACGGCCAGGTCAAAAGCCAGCAGAAAAGCGGAAAAGCGATCAATTTTAATGCGGCGGCGAGGTAAACGTTGCCGCGAGTGAATAATTTTTTGAGATCTGACATGGCGAGGCGTACGCCGACGATAAACATACAAAGCGGGGCCGTCATCGCGGCAAAGTTGGAAGCCATTGACGTTACGGCCGACGGCAGCGAATTGCCCCATCCGAAAAAGTAGAACGGGAGTGAGATCGCGAGGCCCACGGTGGCGGGGTTCAGGAGCGCGGATCTGACCGAAATGTGGCGTTTGTCGCCGGTCAGGAGGAAAACGCCCACGGTAAACGTGACGATATTCATCGAAACGATAAACATTGTCGCGCAGCAGAGGGCCAAAGCGTTGCCGGGGAGGATCGCGCGGACAAGCGGGAGGCCGAAATAGCCAACGTTTCCAAGCACGGAGGCAATATTGACCACCCGAATCGGCTGTTCGATCCGCTTTTTTCCGGCAATCAGATAAAAACCAAGGCAAAAAGTGAGCTGAGCGGCAAGCGAGATCAGGAAAAACATTCCCATTTGCGCGAGATGTTCCGGTTTATATTCCAGCGAGATGAAGCTCGTGAATTCCAAAAACGGCGTGCCGATAAAGACCAGGATGCCTGAAAGCGTCGGCAAGTGGTCGGCGAACGCTTTTTTGCATTTGCAGAGGACGAAGCCGGGGACAATGCACGCGAGTGTTACGAGGACGTTGGTTAGGGCAATCAAAAATGTGTTCATGGCGAGTGTGCGAACGAGTGACAGACTTGGTTTTTTGTGGTGCGAACGAGTGACAGACTTGCGTTTTCTCTCTTGCGGTTACTCCTGTTTTAATTCCGTTTTATTTGGGGTTAGGCTGTTCAGGCCAAACGAAAGTCGAAGCGAGATTGCTCTCGCCATTGTCGATCAGAATGTCAATTCCGGAGGCAGAGCGGTTGACAGCCGTCAAAAACCAGACCCAATCGGCTATTTCCTGCTCTGTTGCCCACTTCTTCAGCGGGGTAACATCCATTATCTTTGTCCATAAAGCCGGGTCACGCATAACAGGGTCGTTAGATTCGGTTATTACGCCGCCCGGCGATATAGAATTTGCGATCGCGCCGTATGGCGCAAGTCTGACGGCAACGTTTTTCATATATCCGATCAGGCCGGCTTTGGAGGCAACGTATTCAGGGAATTCAAATCCGGTATGTGCTGAGGCGGAAGCGCAAAACAGGACGGAGCGTATTTCTGGCTGGAATGCATATTTTTCGGTAACGTTGATGGCGCCTTTGAGGTTGATCATAATATCGTCAGGGGAATTTTGCACTCCGGCGCAGATGAAGATGACGTTAGGCGGAGGGAGTGGGGTGTCGGAGGAACTTTCTTCCCCGAAACGCAAGTCTGTCCCCCGTTCGCGCTCGGATTCGCATAAGCCAGAGGGTCCATCTTTTGCGAAATTCGGGAGTGTTTCCGGGCGTGAAACGTCAACTATATAGTGAGTATATGCATTGTGCGTGATCGTTCCGGGCAAAACGTCAAAACCGAAAACGGAGCACCCTTCTTCGAGGTATTTAATTGCCGCGGAGCGGCCTATTCCGCGGGCGGAACCGGTAATAAGCACTTTGAGAGACCTGTTATTGCCGTTCGAATCGCCGCTTTTCAGTTCATTCATCTTGCCACGTCCTTTCCGGAAAGTTGTTTTTCAAGTTCGAAATACTCATCACCGACCCCCAACCGCTTCCAGCGTTTGCAGATGGCGTACCCGGCGGGCGAGAAAACCACCTCCATGAGAAGTTCCAGAGAGGCTCCGATGAGTGAACAGGTGACAGACTGGAGGAACGTCCAGTGGAAGCCGTTCCAAAAGATCGGAGCAAACACCATGAAGGTCAAAATGGCAAAGATGAGGTTGTCAACGAATTGACCGATGAAGGTGGACGCATAGCTGCGAACGAAAAAAGCGATTTTGCCGTCGGGGTTTGCTCTAAACAGCTTGCCAACCGCAAAATTTAAGAAATTGTTGACAAGAGAAGAGAGGAAAAACGCAATCGTGCTGCTGAGCAGTATGAACCAGGTGCCGCCGAGGATCTCGTTGAAAGCAGTGTAATCCGCGTCGACGCCGGGAGTCGGAATTATGCTGACAATGTAGAAAATCAGGCAAACGAGCAGGTTCGTGGCGATAGCAAAAACCGACAATTTCGTTGCCGCCCTTGGGCCGAAGTGTTTTGTGACGACGTCCATGCACAAAAATGAGATCCACGAAACAAGAATTCCTCCGTCAATTGCCAGAAATCCCGTCTGGATCAGCGTTTTGTTGGCGAGAAGGTTCATTGTGACAACGGAAATTGCAAAAATGGCAACCACCGGCGATGGTATGGCGCGGAATAGTGCCGAAGTAAGGCGGATTTTTTGCTTCATTTGTTTTTCTCCTTGGTTTTATTTTATAGAGCGAAGGATTTAGAGGCCGAACTTCGCTTTGCGCAATCGTCAAGCTGTCATGAACCGGTGAACTCAGTGAACTTGGGACAGACTTCCGTTGCCTGGATATTCTATCACTTCTGGCCTGTATAGTTCAATAACGAAAAAAACGATTCGATTGACCGGCTTTATTGTCGTTTTTTGGCAAATTGACGAGAGAAAAAAGCGATTTGGACGATGCTGAGTATGCTGCGTCAAAAAAAGCAAAAGGATACACACAGTTGTAAGCCGGGCTGACTAAAAGGCAACAACCTTGAACGCAAAATTAATTGACATGTTGTGTTTTCTGTTATCAGATCAACGCGAAAAAAGCAACAAACAACTCTTTCACATTACGATTTTTCAAATTGTTGTCGCGTTCCGGCGCTAACAGGCCAGCTCTGCCCATTTAAAGACGGTACTTTTGCTCTTCGCCAGGAATTGACCGATTTGCTTGTAAGTCAGGCCGCGCATTCGGAATTGCCGTATACAGTCGAAAAGTCGGTTCAACCCCATACCGAGAAGCTGCGCGCCGTTATAGCAGGCGGAGAGTGTTTGCATAATTTCGAATGAATATTCATCAATGACCCGCGGCTTCAGCTTTTCGGAGAGTTCAATGCAGCGAGATTCCTCGTCGGTCGTCGGACTGCAAGAGTGAAAAAACGCAAATTCCGGCTGGGCAATCGCCTCAAAAACGTAATCACGGTCAATCAAAGTGTTGTTGTCGCTGAAAAAGCAGCGAAAACTGCTATCTGCGTAATCTCCCGCCCGACTGACGAGCCCAGCTTTGACCGGATTGTTGTGAATATATCTGACCAGCGTCCTAAAATAGGCGAGATCCTCCACGACTTCGCTTTTGAAGCGGTTCTGAAACAGGTGGCCGCAGCGGTCGTATTTGGCGTTGTACCAGCGCACGAACCGGCATTCAAGTTTTTGCATAAATTTGCTGATCAGGCCGCATTCCGGCTCGCGCAACAACAGATGCACGTGATTCGACATAAAACAATAGGCAAAAACGTTAAAATTGTACTCTTTTTTCAAATCGCCAAGGATAAACAAAAACTTTTTAATATCGAGCCGGTCAATAAACACTTTCTCCCTGTTATTGCCTCTCAGCATGACATGGTAAGTGCCGGACACGCTCATTTGTCGTGGCATAGTGGGCATGGTCAATACCTCCATATTTAGTTTTTGGTGGGTACATTCAGATGCTGCAAGCGAGCCCGATTGTATCAGTTTGCATCAGCCTTGTCAACGAAAAAAACAGAAGTCTGTCCCCCGTTCGCGGCCCTTGTTCGCACCCGCGTTCGCATTGACATCGGCGCCCCGAACTGGTACAATAGCCGGTGCGAAGGCGGTGTAAAGCATTGTACCTAAAGCGACTCGAGATGCAGGGCTTCAAGTCATTCGTTGACAAGACAGTATTGGAATTCAGCAACGGCATAACGGCGATTGTCGGCCCGAACGGCAGCGGAAAAAGCAACATTTCCGATGCCGTTAAATGGGTATTGGGCGAACAGAGCCCCAAGACGCTCCGAGGCAGCCGGATGGAAGACATGATCTTCGCGGGGACCCAGAGCCGCAAGCCCACGGGAATGTGCGAAGTGTCGCTGATCATGGACAACGAAGACCGGGCGCTGAATATTGACTATCTCGAAGTGCGGGTGACCAGGCGCCTCTACCGGTCTGGCGAGAGCGAGTACCTGATCAACGGGGCGCAATGCAGGCTGAAGGACATAGTGATGCTGTTCGCGGACACGGGTATTGGCCGCGACGGTTATTCGCTGATCGGGCAGGGCAGGATCGACGAGATCCTGAGCACCAAGTCGGAAGAGCGGCGGAACATTTTCGAGGACGCGTCGGGCATTATGAAATACAGGATCCGCCGGAACGAAGCCGAAAGGAAACTTGCCGCCACGGAGCAGAACCTGCTGCGCATAAGTGACATCGTGAACGAGCTGGAAGCCCAGATCAAACCCCTGGAAAAACAAAGCGAAGTTGCCCGGAAATATCTTGCCCTCCGTTACGAACTCAGGGACATCGAGGTGGGCGTGCTCAGCGAAACGATCACGCGGGCCGAGGACAATCTCGAAGTCATCAACAGGAATATTGACACGGTCAATTCGGACAGGGCGGAGGCCAACGCCGCGCTGGAGGCGCTGAGGCAGGAAAACGAGTCGAAATTGGAATTGTCCCGCCAGCTTGACGGCCTGATCGCCAAGCTCCGGAGCGACCAGTCGGAGCACGAAAAGCGGATCGAGCGCATCAACGGCGAGATCGCGCTGAACAATGAAAAGATCGTCCACGCGAAAGAGGAAACTCAGCGGGCGGACACGGAAAAAGCCACGGAGACCGGCAGGATCGAGGCCCACAGGCAGGAGATCGACCGTCTGAAAGCGGAGATCGAGGCGCTTGACGGCCAGATAAACGAGATCCGGGCGAAAAGCCGGGCCCAGGAAGAACTCCTGAACAAGACCGACGGGGAATTGACCGCGGCGGAAGCGAAAAAAGAGGAGATCCGGACGGAACTGGTGCGTCTCAGGCTGGATCTGGGCGAAAAAAACAGCAAGGCAGAAGCCGCGAAAGCGCAGATCGGCATGGTGACCGAGCGAAAAGCCGCCCTGGACGTGGAACTGAAGGCGATCCAGGAAAGCGACAGCGCAGGAGCCGGAGAACTGGGCGAAGCGGAAAAAGAATATATTGACGCGGGCAACGCCGCTTCCGACGCGAAGCAGGAGTACCAGAACAACGAAGGCCGCCTGGCCGCCCTGAGGACCGCCATCGACGAGGCCAACCGGGAGATCACGTCCCTGACAGGCAGCATGCAGAGCCTGAACGCCCAGTGCAAGCTGCTGAAAGAGATGGAGGAAGGGTACGAGGGCTACGCCAGAAGCGTTAAAGAAGTGCTCCAGGCCTGCAAAAAGAACCCGGCGTTCGGCGACGGGATCTACGGCGCGGTGGCACAGCTCATCACGGTGCCCAAAGAATACGAACTGGCGGTGGAAACGGCGCTGGGGCAGAGCTACCAGAATATAATCACCGAGACCGAGGACGAGACAAGGGCCGCTATCAATTTCCTGAAAGAACATAGATTCGGACGCGCCACGTTCATGCCGCTCACGGCGGTGACCGGAAAGCGCCTGGACGAGCAGCTGCAGCGAGAACTCCGTGCTATGCGGGGGTACAGAGGCATTGCCAGCGACAGAGTGGAATGCGAAGCAAAATTCCGACCGGCCGCAGACAGTCTGCTGGGAAGAGTTGCCCTTTTCGAGACGCTGGACGACGCGATCGACGCGGCGAAAAAGTATAAATATCAGTTCATGTGCGTGTCCCTCGAAGGCGACATCCTGAGAACGTCCGGCGCCATCACCGGCGGCGCGGCCGAACGCGGCGCAAAGACCACCGGAGCATTGTCACGGACACGCGAGATCCCCAGGCTGGAGAAGGAGCTGGACGAGGCTTCCAAAAAGGTGGAAAAGCTTTACAAGAAGCTGTCGGACAATAAAGCCGAGGCGGCCTTGCTGTCGGAGAGCCAGACGGCAAGATTCGAGCAGCTGAGGGAGCTGGAGCGTGCAGCGTCAACGGCGGCGGCGAAGGTGGCGGCCCTGCGGGAGAGGCAGGAAGGCAGGCGGACCAGACGGGCGAGCCTGGTGGAAGAGCTCAAAGGGCAGATCACACTGGTGCAGTCGTTGTCCGGGCAGGTGGAGTCCTTCGGAGCCGAAGCGGCGGACATTGCCGCGGCCATAACGGAGGCGGAAAAGCAGCTGGAAGGCGCGGCGACGGAGGCGGAAAGCGTACGGGCAAGGCGCGAGACGGTCAGCAACGCGCTGTTCGCTATTAAAATTGACGAAAACCGGGTGTGCGCGGCCAGGCAGAAAGCGGCGGACGACGCGGAAGGCCTCGGGCGCGAGATAGAAACGTTGACCGAAAAGATCGCGTTATACGAATCATCTGCTTCCGAGAACGCGGACAACATCAGGTCGCTCCAGGCGGATATCCGGGATCTGGAAACGAAACGGGCGGTGTCGGAACTTGACGCGGCGGATGCGGCGGAAAAACTGGAAGGCGTCGAGAAGCGCAAATCGGAGACCGACCAGGCCCTGGGCGGTATGCTCACCAGGATCACCGAGATCAACACCCGCATCACCAATATAGAGCAGGAAGCCAACCGGCTGGAGATCCAGAAGGTGCGCTGCGAAAACGAGATCAATACCGGCCGCAACAGGCTGTGGGAAGAGTACGAACTGACGCTCACCGCCGCCAAAGAGCTGGCAAAAGACATCGTTATCGAGAACTATAAAGAATCTGCGGCGCGGATCGTGGAGCTCAGAGCGGCCATCAAGGCACTTGGCCCGGTAAACGTCAACGCCGTGGAGGAGTACGAGGCCACGGTCACGCGGTACAAGTTCCTTTCCGAGCAGAGCCGCGATATGACGGAGGCCCGGACGAAGCTCAAGAAGACGGTCGACGAGCTGACGGAGGTCATGCAGCGTCAATTTTCCGAGCAGTTCCAGATCATCCGCGCCAATTTCAACCAGGTGTTCGTTGAGCTGTTCGGCGGCGGCAAGGCAGATATCGTGTTGTCGGACAACGGCTCCGGCTCTGGCGTGCTGGATTGTGGCATCGACATCAACGTCCAGCCTCCGGGTAAAAAGCTCCAGAACATGCTTTTGTTGTCCGGCGGCGAGCGCGCCCTCACGGCTATTGCGCTGTTGTTCGCGATCCTGCGCATGCGGCCTTCTCCTTTCTGCCTGCTGGACGAGATCGAGGCGGCGCTGGACGACGCCAACGTCTACCGGCTGTCCGACTACCTTTCCGGTGTTTCGAAGGAGACGCAGTTCATTATGGTCACCCACAGGAAGGGCACGATGGAGTACGCCGGGTCGCTGTACGGCGTGACGATGGAGGAAAAAGGTATTTCGAGAGTGGTCTCGCTGAAGATGGAATGACGCACTGGCGGTTAAGCGCTGCCGGGGGCTTTGAAAGCCGCCGGCACTTTTAAGGCCCTGGGGCGAACGGGGGACAGACATGGGTTTTTTTGAAAAATTGAAGGCCGGGCTGAAGAAGACCCGGGAAGGTTTTAAGAATAGATTGAATATGATCCTGGCCGGTTTCGGCAAGGTCGACGAGGACCTGTTCGACGAGCTGGAAGAACTGCTGATCACGTCCGATTTCGGCGTCGAGACCACCGAACGGCTGATGGAGAGGCTCCGGGCGCGCGTCAAGGAAGGCCGTATCGTCGACCCTGCGCAGGTGGAAGAGGCGCTTCGCGAGGAGATCGCGGCAATGCTTTCAAAGGGCGAGCAGGGGCTCGATACAGAAGCGGTGCCTGTGCTGATCTCCGTGATCGGGGTCAACGGCGTGGGCAAGACCACTTCTATCGGCAAGATGGCCTACCTTTACAAGAACGCCGGGAAGCGTGTCCTGCTGGCGGCCGGCGATACTTTCCGTGCTGCTGCGATCGATCAGCTGGCCGTCTGGGCCCAGCGCGCGGGCGTCGATATGATCAGCCAGTCCGAAGGCGCCGATCCGGCGGCAGTGCTGTTCGACGCGTGCCGCAGCGCCAGGGCGAAGGGCGTCGATGTGCTGATCTGCGACACTGCGGGGCGGCTGCACAACAAAAAGAACCTCATGGACGAGCTGGCCAAAATGAACCGCGTAGCCGAGCGCGAAATGGCCGGCGTGCGCCACGAAACATTCCTGGTGCTCGACGCGGCAACAGGCCAGAACGCCGTGAATCAGGCGCGAGCCTTTTCCGAAGTGGCCGGGATCACCGGCATCATCCTGACGAAGCTTGACGGCTCGTCAAAAGGCGGCATCGTGGTGTCGATCTGCGAGGAGCTGGGCATTCCCGTGCGCCTGGTCGGCGTAGGCGAAGGCATCGGCGACCTGCAGCCCTTCGTGCCCGAAGAGTTCGCAAAAGCGCTGTTCGAGGGCTGATCCGGGGCAACGTCAAATCTAAACGGGGACAACAGGGGACGGACTACGGTTCGTCTCCTTTTTCTATGCCTTGGGCCTGAAAAACGCAAGTCTGTCACCTGTTCACCCGAGAGCCGCCTGACGGCGAACGCAAGTCTGTCACCTGTTTCCTAAGGACCTGCTGCTAATTTGCGCATGAAAAAAGCAAAAAATAAGAATTGACAATATTCCTATATATAAGTAGAATATCGTTTGCTGTCGCGCCCAGTGCGCTCAGTTAAAAACGGCGCTGGTGTAGCTCAGCTGGTAGAGCAATTGATTTGTAATCAATAGGTCGGGGGTTCAAATCCGTCCACCAGCTCTCTTGTCAGGGGAGATTTCCCGAGTGGCCAAAGGGGACAGACTGTAAATCTGCTGGCATTGCCTTCTGTGGTTCGAATCCACAATCTCCCATACAAAAAAAGCAGCCAAAACAGGCTGCTTTTTTTGTGCCGCAAATCCACCGAAGCCATCAAGATTTGCGGCGCCCGCGGCGCGAATGAATCAAGGCCCGGCGCTGCGGGCAATGGGAGCTTGTGGATTCGAACCGAGCGCCAGCGCCAACCGGATACTCCGGAAATCAGTGCACAACGGCGCGTAGAAACATGCCGGTGGCATGTTTCAGCGAGGAGGGCCCTTTAAACAAATTCCGGAAAAAGCAGCAGAAGACCGGAATTTGCGTGGGCGAATCCACAATCTCAATAGTATTAGTGTATTCAATCCTTTTTTAATCGCTTTTGTGAATTATTATGACGACCCAACACTGCGGTTTTTGACGGCGGAAGGGGAGATGCCGAAATGTTTCACAAAAGATTTGTAGAATACCGAATAGTCTCCAAAACCGCATCTTGACGCGGCGGCAGTTGCGCCAGAGCCTTCCGCAATGAGATTATACGCCAGATCGAGTTTTTTCGCGGTTATATATTGCCACACGGAGACGCCGAGCGTATCACGGAACAGGCGGTTCACGCGCGAATTGCTGTAATGGAACACCGCTTTGATAAACGACAGATCCGATAACATATTGAGGTTTTCGCCTATGTAATCGATCACGGCGTTCAACAGTTCCGCGCCGGCGTTCCTTTTGCTTTTATTATCGAGGACAATGCCGGTTTTTTTCACGGCGTTGTGACCAAGTTCGTAAAGGATCGCACGTATGTAAGTGAAATACATATCTATATCCGTATCGGAACGCTCGTCGCAGATACGGCGCATACATGAAACGACCGTCGGATAAACTGCAGCATCGAGCGTAAAAACAGCGCCGCTTTTGTTTTTGCATTTGTCCGCGAGCCCGGAGATCAGGTTGTCCAGATCCGCACTTTTGCACGCTTTCGGTATAAACTGAACCGCAAGAAATTCAAACGGCGCCTCGTGAATCAAAAGCCCGTGCGTTTCGTTTTCAAATATAAACGCAGCATCGTTGACGCCCAGTTCATACTCGGTACCGCCTATGACGATACCGCAGTTTCCTTTTGTCACGACAAGTATTTCGTGGGAGGTGTGGCAGTGAACGGGGTATGAAAAGTTGTCCGCACTTATTTCAGATTTATGTACCGTATACAATCCGCATATTTCCATGCTCGTTTCCTCCGCCGTTATTATATGACAATTATATTGTAATTGCAATATATGGTCGTGGTTATGCAATTGTATTTGCAAACACAGTACCTTAAAATAAAACTGTATCTTTTTATAAAGGAGCAATACGATGAAAAAGCAGATGCGTGCGTTATCCTGTGTTCTGTTGAGTATCGTGATCATAATGCTTGCCGGCTGTAACAAAGCGGGTACGAACAGACCGGATGGACCGGGAAAAAACTATGTTTTTGACGACGGCATAACTGAAGATAACGGTCAGAGCGGCACGGAGATACCGGAACCGCAGAGCTATTCATACAGTCAGGATTTTGAACAGAAAATAAAAGCAAACGATCCCGACTGGTATGTAAACTCCGAGGGGACACAGGCAGACGGTGTCTTCAAAAGCAAAACAAATCACGCCTATTTTGCCTCAAAGCATAAAATAAAGGCAGACGTTTTCGTTGCGGAATGGGACGTCAACGCAGACCGAAAAGGAAATGTTGAAAACGTTTCGGAATATATCGGCCTCAGGCTGCCGGAATACGGCAATCAGTTCGCCGCGGTCGGAACCAACGGTATCTGGTTCTTATTCCACTGCAACAGAGTGGGTATCATTGACACCTGGCCGACTGTAAAGTCGTTCAAAGTCGACGTTGATTTTTCGAAGACGCAGCGCGTCAGAGTGACCGACGATACCAAAAACAATATTATTACCGTTGAAGTGCTGAAAGACGGCGAGTTCCAGCCGCTGTTTTCTGCAGTGATCGAAGATGGCAAAAACGTCTTTGTCAAAGACGTGAACGGTAAAACCAAGATAAAAGCCAAATTTACATATGATATCGATACAAAAGGCTATTTTTCGCTCTGGTCAAGCGGAGGCAACTCGGGCAGCGCATATATTGACAACGTTGATATTAAATGGAGCGATGCAGTGCCGGAAACCTATTATCCGGCTGATACCACGCTTTTACGCGACCTGTACTCCGACACCTGGGTCGCGGCAGACGATCTTGACAGAACAGTTATTGACGGCGTCTCCGCCCCCCGCGACAAGCTTGTGGGTATGTTTTATCAGATCTGGTTCACGCCCACGAGCGTGACGTATTCGGATCAGAAAATATACGATCACTATAAGATCTATTTGGAAGGCGGTTTTGAAGCCGTTAAAAAGGCGTATGATAAAGGACCGCAGGGCTGGGGCCACTACTGGGGCGAGCCGTATTTCGGTTATTATCTGACGAACGACCGCTGGATAATCCGGAAGCACGCTTCAATGCTTTCAGACATAGGTGTGGATTTCATATTCCTTGACGTCACGAACGGGAATTCGCAGGCGACGAGCTACCGGGCAATATTCAAGGAATACGAGCAGATGCGTAAAGAGGGACTGGATACGCCCGATATCTGCTTCTTCCTGGCGGACGACGTCAGCCTGGTGGAGAACGTATTTCTTGACGTCTGGGATGACGTTTATTCCACCGGACAATACCGGGATCTTTACGTGATGTACGACGGAAAACCCCTCATCCTGGGTAATTTCAACAAATTGTCGGAAGAGGCCAGACAGATCGCCGACGAGAATTTCACCTGGCGGCGCTGCTGGGCGCTCCGGGAAAATGTTAAAGACGGCAAGGATTTCTGGACGTGGATGTGCGAGACGCCTCAGATCGCCTCTTATAACTCCAAAAATGGCAACGCGGTCGAAGAGATATCGATATCCGCCGGAATACTGGCCAATACGAGCACCGGCAGAAGCTTCTCCAACGGCAAACAGCCTAAAGTCGGCACGCTGCCTGACGGTTCTAAAGATTATTTCCAGTTCAATCTTGAAACCACGGGGCAGGGGCTGCTCTTCGCGGAACAGATGACACGCGCTTCAGAGGTCGATCCTTACGTGGTTCTTATCACTGAATGGAACGAATGGGCTGCCGGGCGCTGGGAAGGTACGGGTCATCCTACGATCGCGCACACATATATTTCATGGTCCGAAAGCTTTTACGTTGACTGCTTCAACCCGGAATTCAGCCGCGACATCGAGCCGATGAAGGGCGGGTTCGGTGACAATTATTATTATCAGTTAGCCGCGTTCCTGCGCTCATTTAAGGGTGGACGTACTGCGCCCGCGGCGTCCGGTCAGCACGAAATAACGCTGGACGGCGGGCTCGGACAATGGGCAGACGTATGGCCCGAATACCGCGATACGACGGGCGACACGCTCCACCGCGATTCTCTCGGAAACGGCGGACTGGTATCGTACAAGAATGACAGCGGCCGGAACGATATTGTCAACGCGAAGGTCTCGAGAGCGAACGGGAAGACGTACTTCCTCGCGGTATGCGCAGATCAATTGACGGCGCGCGAAGGCGAAAACTGGATGAACCTTTATATTGACACCGACGGCAATTCCGGAAACGGCTGGTACGGATACGACCTCGTCATAAACCGCAACGACGGCTCGATCGAAAAATTCACGGATGGCTGGAATATGCAGAAAATCGGTCAATGCGAATCGTTCACCGGTGACAACTATCTGGTGCTCGCAATTGACGACGCTTCCTGCGGGCTCGGCGCTGACTTTAATTTCAAATGGGCGGACAATTCCACGACTACCGGCGAGATCATGCAGTTCCTTGACCTGGGCGATGCCGCTCCGAACGCGCGGTTCAATTATGCATACAGAACAAATGCTAAAGAGATACAACTTTCTGAGAATGTAAAGTCGGTCGTCTGCGACGGCGCTTCATTTGCCGCCAACAGACCTTACGCGTTATCCGACGGAAAAGCAGTTGCCGTTTATGCGGCGGATACGGCGGTCCTGCCCGAAATGTATAAGAACAGGCTGTGTGTTCCCGCCGCTTCGCTGGGTGTTATCAAGGATATGACGGTCAACGTATCCGGCGGCACCGCCACTGTAACGTATAAAAACAAGACGTTCACTTTTGAAGACGGCAATAAAGAAGTAAAGTGTGGCAAAGATACGTATCAGATACCCGTTGCGCCTTACGTAAAAGACTCTGTCTTATACGTTCCGCTTAATGCCGCCGCGTATATTGCTGGTCTCAATTACACGCAGAACGACTTGGGTGTTGCGATAATCACCAGTGCCGAGCTGTCGGAAGGCGATAAAGTCAACGCGGCGTTAAACGATCTGTATATTTCGTATTGACGCTCGCGGTTTCCGAATAAGCTGCGGCGACGGTCAATACCCGATCTTTTTTGATCATACACCTACAAAAAAAGCAGCCAAAAAGGCTGCTTTTTTTGTGCCGCAAATCCACCAAAGCCATCAAGATTTGCGGCGCCCGTGGCGCGAATGAAACAAGACCCGGCACCGCGGGCAAGGGGAGCTTGTGGATTCGAACCTCGACCGGGTGCGAATAGTCCCTTAACATACCAAAAGCGGGTGGCTATAATAATACACGTGGTCAACGGGGAGGGAAATGATCGTGGAGCTCGGAAGGAAGATAGCGGACTTGAGAAACAACGTTAATATGTCTCAGCAGACGCTGGCCGAGCTTCTGTTTGTTTCGCGAGACCTGGTCTCCAAGTGGGAGAACGGGAGCAGACGGCCGGATTATACGACGATCGAAAAGCTGGCGGCCATATTCCGGGTGAGCGCAGACGAAATTATCAGCAAAAATGACGTGGCCTTTAAAGAGCTCGCGGAATGCGTTGACGATGGAACTGAGTTGACCGAAGAAGAACTTACCGGACTGCTGAATGGATTTTTGGCGGGATTGACCGAAAAAGAAGCGGATATTTTCATGAAACGATATTATTTTTTGATGTCAGCCCCTGAGATCGCGTCGGAATACCGGCTCAGGGATAATCACGTCCGCAGCATTCTGTCCAAGACCCGGAAGAAACTCAAACGATACGTCAGGGAGGCGCTGAACTGAGATGAACGGGGAAAAACTGTTTAATGCGATTACAAAAGTAAACAGTAAATTTATTGACCGCGCCGCTTCAGCCGGAGAAAACGGCATCAATACCGAAACGAAAAGCAGTGCATCCCGCAGTTGGGGCAGCGGCAGGTTCAGGATGCGGCCGGCGTTGGCCGTGGAGGCATTAATCATTTTTATCGCCGTGATCGCGACGATTGTCGCCTTTGTCGCTAAAAAACAGCGTGGCGAGAGGGTCAATACGCAGCCGACAGATGGAGACGTCACGACGCTCGCCGCGGAAACCACGCCTACCCCCGCGCCGCCGGCCGTCGATCTGGTCAACGTCAGCCAGCTGATCGGAGACGACCAGCTGGGCAGGGGACTGCTATGGGGCTCAAGAGATAAACACCTGGCTGAGCTGTATGAAGCGTTGTTTGCCGCCGGCGAGGCGGGCAACACTGGGCCGCTTTATTACGGGTATCCCGTCCTGGATTACAGCCTGCTGGAAAGGATCACCTTTAACGAGGATTACGGATACGACGTGAGCAATTTCTTTGAAGAGAAAACGCCGCGGGAAATCGAAGGGCTCGCAAGGGTCTATGTTTGTAAATATCACGGAGAGTTCGATATGATACTTGCCGGCGGATCGATCTATTATACGCTTGACCGGGCGGAACTGAAGGTCGGTTCGGCAGTACCGTTTGATTACGATAATAACGGCGTCAACGATATCATGCTCATGTTTGTTCAGAGGCCATCGCCTTTTTCCGATTTCATAGAGAACGATCCGGAGGCGCTTTACTGGAGAGGTTATTACGTACTGGATATGGCCAGGGGTGAACTGGTGGAGATCTGCTCTGTTACCGCGCCACTCGAATTGCCTTATATACTCAACAGCGGCGGAAAATGCTATATTTATCTGGATTCCAGCCAGAGGGGCGGAGAGGTGAAGTTTGAGGGTGAGCGCTTTACTATAGGCGGAACAGAACCGGAGATATTTGTGGAAGCGTTGTATGAAACGCGGCCCGAACAATTACCTTCGGATAAAATTACGGTAAACGCCACGCCCGCGCCCACTGCGGTGCCGCCGACGGAGAAACCGTATGAGGAGTTGCCAACGATGCCTCCGACGGAAGCACCGACCGGCCCTACGGCCATCCCGTGGGATGATCCGAACAGCGTTCAGGGGATTGCCGACCACAATTTCTTTATCGAGGTCTGTCAAGAGGGCAGAAATATTTCAGGACCGGATTTCAAAGAAGAGTTTTATTATTTTGACGGCAATGAAATGAAAACTTTCAAGTTGTCGCCCGATGCTCAAATCGAAGAGACCATGATGCGGATCACTAGAGATATTAAAGAAAAGCGTGAATTTTACGCGTATATCAGCGCGAGAAAAGATTTTTCTGTTGCACACGTGACCGGCGGTGATATAATTTCCGTGGACGTTTACGCGGTCAATGACGCGGAAAACTGGGAGCAACTTACGTTCGACCGGGTGGCGACCGGGCTCAGCGAGTCCGAGTTTATGGAGTATGCCGCGTCGTCAATGCCTTTCCGTCAGGGTTCAAACGGTGAGCTGCTGCCGTGCTTTGCTGTTTTCCACACTGGCATAAACGGTCAATTTATCTCCGCTGCCGGTGAGTACGAGCGCGTGATCAAGAGCAGTTTAGTAACTTTCGTGCCGTGAGCCTTTTTGTGCGTTGCGGAATGCCTCGAAGAATGATATAAAACAGGGGACTGTTCAGCTGCCTGAAAACAGGTTTTTGAACAGCCCCTTTTTTGCGTATAACGCGAAGTGGATTTGAACCGGGTGTTAGCGAATCCACAATCTCCCATCCTTAACTTATATCTTTTGCAACAAGCCCAAACAAAAAACTCTACCCGCTCCCGTTTCGCGAAAACCGGTTGACTTGCCGCGATCGTCCGTATATAATGCAAATGTTATCGGTAACATTTTCAAAACCCAAACAAAAGCGGAGGATCGTGACTATGAAAAAGGGACACACGTCGACTCTCGTATCGACTCTCGTATTGGCGCTGACACTTGCTTTAACGCTTTTATTCAGCCTGTTGCCCGGCACGGCAGTAAATGCCGCGGAGGAGCAGAACGCCGAGCTGTTTCTGAGCGATCTGACTCCGGTCAGCACCGCGCCGGTGGGAAAAGTTGACCCCAATACCGGGGCGCCGGTGGCAGGCTACACCGCGGATTCCGTCATCAACCGCTTTAACGGTTCAGGCAACACGCTTGTCCTCAACGGCCGGACGTACGAAAAAGGCATAGGCCTCGTTCCGTACGGAGACGATACGAGCGGGCAGGCAGGTTATATAAACGCAGAAGCCGTTTTCGACATCTCAGGTTACAGCAGCACGTATGACGTGTTTCTGGCAACGGTAGGAAGGCGCGACTGGCCGGAAGATCCGGGACCATACGTGTACAGCATGGTCTGCCGGATATACGTCGACAACGTTCTCGCCGCGGAAAGTCCTTCACTCAATTTCGGAGAAGTGTACGAGGCGAAAGTCAGCATCAAGGGCGCCAAAGAGTTAAAACTGGTCACCACCTGCGGTACGGATACGTACCATTACGACTGTTCGGTATGGGGCAACGCACGGCTGGCCGCCGATAAATCATTCGCCCCGTCTTCCATAGAATTCACTTCGTTCCCGGCAAAGTCGATCTATGCCGTGGGCGAAGCGCTGAATATGAGCGGAGGCTCGATCACCGTAAAATATTCCGACGGCAGCACCGCGCAATTGCCTATGTTAGATACCATGTTGACCGGCTACGATCCGCAAACCACAGGCAAACAGCAGCTTGCGATCTCATATTTAGGCCATCAGGAAGAGTGGATCGTCACGGTGGCAGATCTGGTGTATCTGAGCGATATTGCCCCTAAATCCCTGAATATTCTGGAAAACGAAGTAGATACTTTCGGCGTCGATACGACCTCGAAGGGCAGCCCGATAATCATAAACGAGATCGATTACAAAAAAGGGTTCGGCGTGCATCCCTTTGAAGACGCTTCCGCGGAGATAGAATATGACATCAGCGCGTACAGCGGCGAATACAATATCTTTTACGCGGTGGCGGGCAAGGATAAAACTACCGGCGAGCCCGGTTCCTTCGTGAAAGTGTACGTTTACGTTGACGGCGTCCAGGCGGCAGAATCGGACTATCTGACGTACGGCGACGAGTTCGTTATTGCCATAGATATTTCCGGCGGGTCAACGCTTCTGATTGAAGTTTCGCCGACGGAAGACGGCTATCACTGGGACAGCACCTGCTTCGGCGACGCCATGCTGCTAAAGTCGGCAATAGAGAAAAAGGAACTGGAACTGCCGGAAAAACTGGAATATGAGAAAGGAAAACTGCTCAACCTCTCCGGCGGGGCGATCGTTTATCATTACGACAACGGTATCGTTTCCCGCGTTCCGCTGACGGACGAAATGGTGAAGGGATTTGACAAAGATACTGCCGGTACTCAGACGCTCACGGTGGAATACGGCGGCGAAACGTTTTCTTTCGAAGTGACCGTAAAAGAACCGGAGCCCGATCCCACCGCGCCGCCCACCGCCGAACCGAAAAAGACGGCAGATCCGTCCGAAGCCGGCAATACAGACGCGCCGGACCGCAGGACCGGCGGCAAAAACAGCTGGATCGCGCCTGTTATTATTGCAGCCGCCGCCATATGTGTTATAATTATTGCCGTCACAGTGATACTGAAAAAGAGCCGCAAACAGGGGAAATAAAAATGGACAGATACAGATCAAAAAGGAGGATCATTTCTGTTATGCTGACGTCAACGCTAATTGCCGGCGCATTCGGCTGCGCCGATTCGGGGAAAAGCGGGTCGAACGGTTATAAACCGTATTCCTATCAGTATTCGGACGTTTCCGCCGGACTGAATCCGTCGCAGGAAAAGAAAGAAGCGGTCGTCAACGAATATGAAGGCTTTCTCCGGGATCTTTCTGCGTTGCCGGTCTCTTTCTCCTTCGAAGGAAAAGAATACAAAGGCTTTAACGACAGTTTTAAAGAGATCGGCCGCGAGACCAGGGACGAAGGAGAGAAGATCGCCACCGATATCGTCCTCAAAAAAGGAGCGCTGGAGGTCAGGATAGATATGGCGGTCTATCCGAACTATTGCGCGTATGAATGGACGGTTTATTTTACAAATACAGGCAGCGACCGGATCGGTCCCCTTGAGGGAGTCAATTCTGCGGATATATCCTTCGGCGGAAAGGATCCGTATATTTTTGCCAACGCAGGCGATTATCAGCTGGATCCCGTAACAAAAGCAGAATCGGTAAGATATAATCCATACACCGTTGACCTTGCCGAGCAGCCTGTATTCGAACAGATCCAGCCTACGGGCCGTTCTTCCGAAGGCGGATTTCCGTATTATAACCTGCAGTACGGCGACGGCGGCGTGATCCTCGCGATCGGCTGGCCCGGTTCCTGGTTCTCGCGCTTCGATGCTTCTGCAGATGCCGTACGTTTTACCGCGGGACAGGCGCACCTGAACACGTATATCGACCCGGGCGAAACGGTAAGGCTGCCGCTGATGGCGTTCGTGTATTACGAAGGCAGGGATATTGACGCGTCAATGAATCTCTGGAGGCACTGGTTTATCGACTGCAACATGCCGCGGATAAACGGTCAACTTATCAAGCCCATGACGTCCGCCACGTCCGCCACGTATATCAATCTGGCCAGGACTACGGAGAAGGAAGAGGTCAACGTCCTGAACAAGTACCTGAAAAACGATATTCCCCTCGATTCCTACTGGCTTGACGCCGGCTGGTACTTTAAAACGGGGACAGAGTCCGTTTCCGAATGGCTCGAGACCGGCAACTGGAAAGTCGACATTGGCCGTTTCCCCACGGAATTCCAGGCTATTTCGGATATTACCGCGGCGCACGGCATGGACTTTATCGTGTGGTTCGAGCCGGAGCTGGTCCGGATAAGCAATTCCTGCCTTGACCCGGACGGAATGAAGCCCGAGTGGATCCTGGGCGAAGACGGCACCTGGCGTATAGCGAATCTGGGCGAACCCGGGCTGGTAGACTGGGTGTTTGAAAGATTGTCCTCGATAATCGAAAAAGGCGGCGTGACCGTCTACCGTCAGGATTACGGCACGGGAAATCCGCTGGGCAACTGGCTGGCGAACGACTCAGCGGATCGCGTCGGAATGACGGAAAACAAGTACGTTCAGGGCTATCTCGAACTTTGGGACAGGCTGCTTGAACGGTTTCCTAATATGTTTATCGACACCTGCGCTTCCGGCGGCGGGAGGCTCGATCTGGAAACGCTGAGGCGCTCAGTGCCCCTGCACAAAACCGACTACGATTACGGCGACGTCGACACCAAGCAGTCGATGCATCAGGCGCTTTTCCAGTGGATCCCGTATTTCGGCACGGTGACAACGATAGGACGGCTGGACTTTACGTCCTATTTCCTGCGGTCGAGCTACTGCTGCTTCCTGGCCGACGGCAACGACACCCGCTACAGCAAATTCGACTGGAGCGCACTGCGCCGGGCTTTCGATGAATTTCACAGCATAAAAGACTATTATTATTGCGATTATTATCCGCTTACCGAGTGGAATTACGGCCTTACCGAATGGCGTGGCTGGGAGTTTGTCGACCCCGGAACGCAGTCCGGCTTTATCCAGCTGTTCTGCCCGGAAAAATGCAAAACGCTTACGTACGTAGCGAAACTTTCGGGACTGAAGCCGGACGCCGTATATCTGTTGACCGACGCCGACGGAAACCTGACCTGCAGCAAGAGCGGCAGGGAACTGATGGAGAGCGGATTGACGGTATCGGTGCCCGAAAGCAGGACGTCGGTGTTTATAACGTTTAAAAAAGAAGGCTAAAGCGCGCCGAGAATTGACAATACCGGGGTTCTTTGATACTATTTTGCCGTTGCCGCCGATGCAGACGGCAACGGTTTTTGATGAGAGGAACAGCATGAAAAGATCGACGATCTACGATATTGCCGAGAAGGCGGGCGTTTCGGTCACCACCGTAACACGCGCTTTTAAGAAGGACAGCAGTATTAAGCCGAAAACGAGAGAACGGATCCTTAAACTTGCGGAAGAGTTCAATTATACTCCGAGCATAAACGCCATCCGCCTCTCCAGGAAAGCGATCGTGATCGGCGCGATACTGGACACGTGCTCCGAAGAATTATATAAAGAATTAAAGAAGGGCCTGGAAGCTGCCCATAAAGAGCTGGCAGGGTTTAAGGTCGAACTGGAGATACGCAGCCTTCCGAAAGATATTGACGGTACGGATCTTTGCGAGAAATTTCTTGAAGAATTGCTCGATTCTGGAATACACGGACTTATATTGGCGCTTCAGGCATATTCGGAAAGTTTTATCCGGAAGCTCAACGACGCGGTAAACGAGGGGTTAAACCTGGTCCTGCTGATCAACGACTGCGACGTGATCCGCCAGTCGTTTCATATCCGTACGCAATCAATGCTTAGCGGGAGGGTCGCGGCCGAACTGCTCCGAAACAGTATCTCGGGCAATGAAGTGGCAGTCTTCCTCGGCAACCGAAACGTTCCCGTTCACAAGGAGGCCATTGCGGGTTTTGAACAGGAAGCAAGAGCGTTAGGCCTCGTTGTCGCCGAAGTGTGCGATTTCAAAGAAAATCTGGAATTGTCCAGAAAGCAGGTCAAGGAAGTCGTCGGTAAACATCCCGGTCTCGGCGGCATATTCGTATCATCCGCCAATTCCGACGCCATTGTCGACGAGCTCGTGAAAAGCGGACTTGCGGGCGGCAGGATCAAGATCGTGACAACGGATCTGTATCCCCGGATAGCGGATCATATCGAGAGCGGGGCAATATTGGCTACGATCTACAAAAACCCGTACCAGCAGGCCAAATCGTCTTTTGAATTGCTGTTCAAGCATATAAACGGTACGGCTGACGATCCGGATGACGTTTACGTCGTGCCTCAGGTCGTTATAAAGGGGAATCTGCCTGCTTATATGCGGGAGAGGGTTTCGCTTTTAGACGAATGCGGCGAACGCGGCGGAAATAATTGATTTGCGGAGCTGTTTTGATCGCAGGAGTTCGATTTTTGTCGTTCGGTTGACGATCTGAGATAGTAGATCAACCGGTCTTTTACCTGCCGTCCGCGTCATTTTTCTTGATTATACCTCGTAAATTTGGTACGATATCAATGGTGTATTGTGCCGTTGATCGATCCATATCGATCAAGACTATTTTTGCTGCGGCGATGATTATTTAATAAAGAGGTAGAATATCATGGGCAGGAAACTCATTTCGTTCATTCTTGCATTACTGATATGCGTGAATATAATGCCGGCGGGAGTCAACGCAGGTGACGGAGACGCACCCGGCGCGGGTACAGGAAATGTCCCAGATACAGGCACCTCGGGCGCAGGCAACACTTCCGTGATTAAAAACGGAGGCGAAGATATTTCAGTTGGCGACGCAAAGGCCGGAAGCTACGTCATACATTTTTACCCGCTGGGCGAGGGCGCTGCCGACTATTACGACATGGTTGCCACGGTGTGGGACGCGGACGGCAACTCGATCGGCAGGTTCCCGATGGGCGCTTACGGTCTTGATTTGTGGGAGCCCAAGAAGGTCGACGCGTTTTTTGACGTTGACCCCGCGACGATAAAGATCAAGTGTATGTATAAGCCGGAAGGCGCGGAGACGTACGAGGAGATCACGTTCGAGCATGATTTTGAGGAGTTCTGCTACGACAGGATCGCGAGCGGCGAACTTCACGTTGTCCAGAACGAAACGGTGGATTTCTGCAAATATACGATTGAGTGCGTCAAACACGACGACGGGACACTGCCTGGAGTTTTATACGTTGACGCGGACGGTAATCCCCACTACCAGCCGAAATGCTACGGCTTGTCCAACCACGGGTTCACGAACATTCTGACCGACTCCAACGAGGAATACGAAAACGACGGCTGGTACAGCCTGCGCGCGGACTACACCGGCGAGAACGGGTACAACGTTCCGATTTACGTAAACGGCGACGTAAATCTCGTTCTGTGCGATGGTTCGGCCCTTGAGTCGAGTACGTTCATGCTGATGGATGGTTCGTCGCTCACGATCTGGCAGCAGAGAGAGGGCACGGGCAAGCTCACGATCGTCGGAGAAAAGGTAACCGGCATCGGGACGTCGAACCAGTACTATCCGGGGATCCAGGTTGAGACCGGCTCGAGCCTGACCATCAACGGCGGTATTATCGACGTGACCGGACAGGATTACTGTGCGGGCATCGGAGGCAGATATGAGCATGGAAGCGGAGCCATTACGATCAACGCGGGAACGGTCACCGTGAAAGGCGGCACGACTCACAACTCGACCAGCTGGACAGGCGGAGCTGCGATAGGCGGAGGCGGCCATGGCTCAAACGGCCCGATCGTTATTAACGGCGGAACGGTTACCGCGAAACCGGGTGCCCTGAGCTACGGCGCCGCTATAGGCAGCGGAGATGAAGCGGACGGCGGTCCGATCACCATCAACGGGGGAACTGTAATAACGGATGCGACCATTGGCGCAGGTTCTCACAGCAAAAGCGGAGCAGTTACGATCAACGGCGGAACGGTGGAGGTTGACTCAAAAAGCATCGGCATCGGCGGTTCCACGAACGGGCCGATAACCATCACGGGCGGAACAGTCAGAGTATATACAACGTATGTACGCACCGCTATAGGAGCGTCGGGTAGCCAGGAGGATCCGATCATCATCAGCGGCGGAACGGTCATTGCGAAATGCTCCTCGTCAGCCGGGGAATACTCGGGACAGGCGGCGGCGATCGGCGGCGGCGGCGGGGGCCACGCCGGCAGCGCGGGCGTTATCATAATCAGCGGAAAAGATACCAACGTTATCGCGATTTCCGAGGACGGCGCAGGTATCGGCAGCGGAGGCGTGGGACGCGACATGAACGGACAGCTCATGGGGGATCCTGCAGAATCTGCGGGGGACATAACAATTGAAGACGGATTCGTTTTCGCGATGCCCACAAAATCCGGCGCGGGTATCGGCGGCGGCAACGGCTGCAACGGCGGAAAGGTCACTATAAACGGCGGGTACGTTATCGCTTACGGCGGTTCGTCAGCCTACAACTGGTACACGGACGGCGCCCAGGACACTGCGGGAAGCGGAACGCCCGGAGCGAGCGACGACCCGATTAACGCGTACATGGAGTCGTTTCTTTACGATCTGATCGCGGACGCGATCCTCGATCTAATTTTCTCGAATACGTACAGCGCGGCGGGAATCGGCGGCGGCAGCGGCGGAACGGGCGGAACCGTTAACGTAAACGGCGGTATCGTCGTGGCGAGAGGCGGCACGAACGAGTGCAGCGCCATCGGCTGGGGCAAAGACGCTTCGACCGTTGCGCTGAGCATCTATAACGGCGCCAAGGTGACCTACGGCCACTGGAACGACGGCAACGACAATATCAATATTGACGGCTGGACCACCGGCAACGACAAGGCGCAGAAGGCGCGCGACAACGCTTACGCGAAGATCGAGCCCGGCCCGCTTACGGTTAGATTCGACGTGGGCGCACACGGCACGCCGCCGGAGACCCAGGTCGTCACAATGGGCCAGACGGCAACGAGACCCGATGATCCTTCGGAGGAAGGGTTCATTTTCGGCGACTGGTACAAGACCAACGCGTTTGACGAGCTTTTCGATTTTGAAGAGCCGATCATGACGAACACGGTGGTCTACGGCAGATGGCTGACCGCTTTTGATCTAACAGTTAAAAAGATATGGCCTGAGGGTGCGGAGCAGGAGCTTCCCGCTTCGGTTACGGTTAATTACACGAATAAAATCTCGGAGGAGAAGACCTAGACAGGCGCTCTTACGCTGACGGCTGAAAACGGCTGGACGGCGAATATAACGCTCTCGGAGATCAGTATTCTGACGCTTACAGAGGAGCACGCGGAGGGTTTCGTGGCGGACGGGTGGACGCTCACGTGCGGTTTGGAGTCGCGCGACGTCACGGGTCCGGAAGGCGCTCAAGGCGGCGGAAAGGGAACGGCGGTGCTCAACCTTCGCGACGCTTCGGCGCTGAATCTTTCCGCGGAGACGCTTGCCGCCCTCAGAAACGGCGGCGGCACGGTCGCATTAAACAATAAAAAGGCGCGCATATATTCCGCAGAAAAGCGGTGGGATATTCCCCAGAACAACTATAAGCCGGCAACGGTCTCAGTTGTGCTGCAGCACAAGAACGGCGGTACCTGGGAGACGGTCGAGACCGTCATACTGAGCGAAGAAAAAGGCTGGAAAGCAGACTTTTCGCCGCTCCCCGAAACCGCGGGAATGGACGCGGACTACCGCGTTCGCGAGCTTGACCAGGATGGCAACCCCGTTCTTGACGCGGCGGACGAAGGCGGGGCGCAGCAACCTACCGTCACTTTCGGCATTGAGCCCTGGACAGACACTCATATGGATATGAGCTACAAGGTGTCGTACACTGACGGCGTCAGCGGGAAGACCATTATCAAAAACACCGCGGGTGAGTACTATTACGTAAAAATAATCTGGCAGAGCAATGACGGCGTCATAGACATGCCGGAGACTGTTACGGTGAACCTTTTCAAGACCGGTTCGTTCGTTGACTACCTGACGCTGTCCGCCGCAAACAACTGGGAAGGCGTTTTTCAAGGACAGATGGACAGCGCGGATTACAGGGCACGCGAGGAAGATTGCGACGATAAGACGGTGTTTGTTTCCGACCTCGACTCTGAGGCGTTCCCGGGCAGCGATTACGACAAGGCGGTTTATATAGTTGAAAAGGACGGAGCGCAGCGGATCTACGAATTCGACGTTACCGTGGAGGTTTCCGACAGAGGCCGCACCACCGTTATCACCAACACGAAATCGGGTGTCGTGTTCACGGCAAAGAAGGTCTGGAACACGCCGGACGACAGCCTGTGGCCTCAGAGGATCTACAGAGTTTCTGCGGTGCTTCAGAAGCGCGTTACGCCGGAAGGCGAAGACGCGGAGCCGATGTGGCAGGACGTGGAAAGGATCGACCTCGGCGCGGACATCAGGTGGGAAGGCAGATTCCCCTCCGTGCGGATCGGTCAGGATTTTGACGAAGACAACTACCGGGTGCGCGAATTCATCAAAAACGTCGCTTACGGGTACTCGAACATTAAAATAGACGCGGGCACGGATGATCCGGAAGCAGAAGGAAGGCTGATGCTTTTGCCCGGCGACAGCGACAACACAGACCGCAAGCCGGCTCATTTCAGCTGCGAATACAGATATATCAACGGCAGTATGAGCGACTACGAGTACTCCTCGGCGGGGTTCACGGTGTCGTACGAACGCGACGAAGACGGCACCTTTGTGATTAAGAACACTCAGGACGGTATCGTTACTGTCGAAAAGAAGTGGACAGACAGCGACGGAAAAGAGATAAAGGACGGAATTCCTGAAAGCGTTAAAGTCGTTCTTCAAAAGAAAGATAACGGCGAGTGGACGACCGTCGGAGAGGCCTCGGTCCTCAATAAAGAAAACAGCTGGAGGAAGTCCTTTGACCTGACCGGCGAGCTTGATCTGAACGACATTTCGGCGGACCTTGCAAACTACCGCGTGCGCGAACTTGACGAAGAGGGAAATATCGTTTATGACGCGGACGACTCCGACAAGCCGGAGGACGCAAAAGGGAAGATCTCGTTTAAGGTGAAGACCGGCAAAGACGACGAGACGGCGGACGTTTATTTCGCAGCGTCCTACAAGACCGGGAGCGCCGGCGGCAGCTACACCGTCACCAACAAGCTCCTGGGCGGCCGCTTCGTTATCGAGAAGGAATGGGACGTCGACCTCGAGAAGACCGACTGCCCCGACAGCGTTGAAGCCGTGATCCAGGCGAAGAACGGCGACGAATGGGAGACGGTCAAACTGATCGAACTGAAGGGGAAGGAAGAGGAGTCCGGGAATAATTCCGGGGACAACTCAGGCAACAACTCCGGAGACGGGAACAACTCCGGAGGCAACTCTGAAAGCGACTCTGAAAACGAAGAATGGAAGACAGTCGTCTACCTCCCGCTCACCAAAAAAACCGACGACGGCAAGACCGTCAAGATCGAGTACCGCGTAAGAGAACTTCGCGAAGAGACAGCTCTGGACGAGCTTATGGGCCGTCTGAAGGATTTCATCAAGCAGGGCAAGGATAAGTACGATGAGTGGATCGAAACGCTCAAGACCGACGGTTCGAAATATTACAACATGCTTCCCGACGCGATCAAAGAGGCGGCGAATCAGGGTTACGAGCAGCTTCTCGACAAGCTGAACGCCACGCCGAACGACCTTTACGACAAGCTGATGGAAAAGCTTGATGAGGTCACTTCCGGGAACCGCATCGTTTACGATAAGGACGACCCGGAGGTCAAGAAGGAGGACGGTAAAGGCGGAGACGACGATGACGGCGACGAAGACGAGAAGCCCGAGACGAACGCGGTCAGATTCCACGTCAAAGAGAAGAATTCGGTCGTTTCCGGCGGCTCTGTTGATGCGCACGTGACCAAATACAGCGTTGAATACAAGGAAGAGGACGGCACGTTCACGATCACGAACAAGGCGATCCTGGATATCGATCTGATCAAGCGCTGGCTGGCAATTGGCGTGGAGGAAGAGGATATGCCGGAATCCGCGTGGGTGGTGCTGCTTTTCAAGCCTAAAGAGGGCGCCGTTGACAAAGCGGGCGGCATTGCATCGTCGGCAGGCGTTGACATCAGCGGTGTGCTCGACTTTGAGTTCCCGGTCATCAATCCGGAGGACGGCGGCAGGGACCCGGTGAGCATCATCAGCGAGCTGGTGACAGGCATTGACATTAATATTTTCAGCAGCCTCGAGATCGTTCCGAAGCTGGCGATCGACAAGGTCGACGAGGATTCGAACTGGACGAAAACGTACACCGTCAGCAAGTACTACTGCGGAATTCCGATGGAATACAAGGGGGCCGAACTCTCGAGCGAGATCATAAGGCAGATCGTGAAGTACCTTACGGACGGTGCCATCGACTCGCCGGTGTCCTACAACCCGTTCGATAACTATTTCAGCATTCCCACTCCTGCGATCCGGACGCTGGCGGGCATTACTGACCCGGGCACTTTTCTCGACTTCTCGGCGCTCACGGGCAAATTCCTCGAAAAGGCCAAGTCGTTGACAATGGACGACATTAGAAACTTCGGGCCCGAGACGCTTCTCGATGATTGGCACCTGATGGCCAACGTCATCAACGTGAAGATCGACTGGAACACAGATCCCGGTAAGGCGGGGCTTGTCATCAGCAAGATCGTGGAAGGCGAAACGGCAGGCAGCAACTTCATTTTTGAGATCGAAAAGGTCGGCGGACCAGGTGAGGAAGACGGCGAAGAAAACGAGCAGGCCGAACCGTTCAGGAAGCTCACCGTCATCATCCCGGGCAGCGGCTCCGTAAAGATCGCAGACGTCGCCCCCGGAGTTTACCGCGTTACCGAGATCACGAGCTGGAGCTGGAGATACGACGCGACAAGTGAAGTTTCCGTAGAGGTCACGATCGAAGGCGAAGATGATGTGACGGTCACGTTCACGAACGCTTTGAACGGCAAAAACTGGCTGAATGCGGAGACGAGAGCTGACAACTTCTTCTGGCCACAAGAACCGGCCGGCTAGAATAAAACCGCGGGATTCGGAACGCAGTGCGCCGGGACGATCGAACGATCAGGGATCGAGGGGATATTAATGATCGACAACGAAACTATGAAGAGCATACTTGCGCGCAGGAGTTACAAGGTGTTCGACGGCAGGCCGATCGACGACGAGGCGCTGGAGACGATAGTCACGGCGGGGCTGTACGCGCCAACGGGAATGAACCGCCAGCCGTGGCATTTCACGGTCATCAAAAGCAGGGAAGGAATGGAAAAGTTCGGCGCAGCGCGGCGTTCGCTCCCGTTGCCACCCGGCATTCCGCCTGAAATTGCCGCAAAATTCGGGGATCCGATGCGTAACGCGCCGGTGATGATACTCGTGTCCGCGAAAGAAGGCAGCACGTCGCTCGAAGATTGCTGCCTTGCCATGGAAAATATGTTCATCGCTGCGGCGTCCCTCGGCATTATGAGCGGCTGGGACCACGCGACGGTTAATGACCTATTCAACCACGCTCCCGAGCTGAAAGCCGAAATGATACCGGAGAGCTACACGCTGTACGCGGCGGCCTTCTTCGGCTATCCCGGCCAGACGGTCAAGGATCGCGGCGAGCGCAAAGGCACGGTGGAATATAAATGACCCGTTGACCGGGTGGCCGGATGACCCGTCGACCCAATGACTCGCTGACCGGTTGACCGGTTGAAAACGCTCGACCGATATTTAGCTTATTCCAGGTGGGACCGATCATGAATAATACGTACCCAGATAACAAGAAAAAAAGATTGCCCGTGATCATTGCCGCGGCCGCAGCGGTGGTTATTTTGATGATCGCGCTCGCCGTGCTGCTATCCGGTTGCGGCGGCAATACGGACCGGCCGGATACCGCGACCGGGCAGCCGTCAATAAACAAGGGAGATTGTCCCGTCAAAGGCGAATTGAAAGTCGGGAACGTTGTCACGTTCGGCACATTCGAGCAGGACAACGACACTTCCAACTGCGCGGAACCCGTCGAGTGGATCGTTCTGGCGGTGAAGAACGGAAAAGCGCTGCTGCTGTCAAAATACGGGCTTGACTGCCAGCCGTTCAACAAAGATCACGGCTCCACGACGTGGGAAAACTGCTCGCTTCGCGTCTGGCTGAACGACGATTTTATAAACACGGCATTCAGCGATGCGGAAAAAGCGTGGATCTCCCTGACTTCTCTCGTAAACCCGGACAATCCGGAGGAGGGAACGAGCGGCGGCAACGACACTGCCGACAAGGTATTCATCCTCAGCCTTGACGAAGCCGTCAACACTGATTACGGCTTTTCAAGCGATTACGGCACTGCGGACAAGCTCAGGCAGTGCGCTCCGACGGAATATGCGAAAAACCGCAACTGCCTGCTCGATGACAACGCATCCAGCGAGTATTACGGCAATTGCCGGTGGTGGCTGCGCACCCCGAGCTTCGATTCCGACGTAATAATCGACGTCGCCGCCTCGGGGATCATCAAAGTCACCGGCGGGTTCAGCATCGGCGGCTCCATGATCGCGGTGCGCCCGGCAATGTGGATCGACGCGGAATGATATTAATTATACTGTTGGCAGCCACCAAAAAGCGTATTGGAAATGTTCAAAGTGCGGGTATATATGGACTGCCGAGATAAAGACAAGAACAAGCGGATGCGGTTGCCCGCGGTGTGCCGGGAAAGTTAAAGCGCACTAATTGAAACTTTCAGACAATCGAAAAAGGATCGATAACGCATGACAAAGCCAATCCTCAAAAGAGAATACGCCCATCCTGTTTCTTTCCCCCTTCCTCCGCTGTGCGCGCAGGCGCCGCTGGAATTCGAGTGGTTTCCCACAAGGGCCCACTGTTTCGTATTCCGGAATTACGGGCTGGCGGGCGTTGACCGGCTGGCGGCGGTGCTGGGCTGCGGTCCCGATGAGGTGGAACGGCTGGCAAAAGAGATGGGACTCGGTCCGGAGGATCGGGCGGCGGAGGGGTTCGAAGAGCGCGGCTTCGTGACGCTGGTGCGCAACAACTGGCACGTGCTCGACTACGACGGACTGGCAGCGCTGCTGGGTATTGACGTGAACGAGCTGGCAAAGTTGCTCAGGGAAAGCGATTTTCTTGACGTTAAAATGGGTGGAAGCAAACCTCCGGCGGGCGGGATCGCGGTGGAGCAGCTGAAGCCGGGCGACGAGGAGAAGCTGGCGCTCATCCGGAGCGTTATGGACGGGATCCGGGACAATTACCGCGAGAAGGCCGCGGAGAGATTCGATTTTTTCAATTTTAATTCTGGCGGGCAGGGTGGCTGTCCGGCTGAAGGTTCCGGGCGATCCGGGTCCGCGGAGGGACAATTCGCAGGCCGGTTCAGGAACCGCATGATCTATTCATATTCCGCGGTCTTCGGGGACCTGTTCGGCGAAGGGGAGCGCGCCATCGAAAAGGCGTTTCCGGAGGAATTGCTGGCGGAATATTCGCGGCTGGGAATCAACGGGTTGTGGGCGCCTGCGCTTTTGAGAGAACTGGCGCCGTTTCCGTTTTTTGGCGATGCGGTTGACGGCGGTCCGGCCGCAAATAACGAGGCTTTTGCCGCGGAGGTTGCCGGTCAATACCAAAAACGCCTGGAAAATATGCGGAAAACCGTTGACAGACTCGGTCGGTACGGCATCCGGCTGTTCATCTACCTGAACGAGCCCCGGAGCCTGCCGGAGGAAGCGTTTCGCGATCATCCGTCAATAAAAGGCGACGTGTCCGGCAGCGACGCGTCCCTGTGCGTTGCCGCGGACGAAGTGAGAAACTGGCTCAGGGACAGCGCGGAATATATTGTCAGAAACGTGCCCGGCCTGGGCGGGTTCATCACCATCACCGCCTCCGAGAACAAGACGAACTGCTACAGCGGCTGGATGGGGAAACCTCCCGCAGGGACCGGTTGCCCGCACTGCTCGCGGCTGTCCCGGGAACGTGTGTTCGCGGACGTCAATAACCTGATCGCGGAGGGTGCAAAGCGCGCGGATCCGAATTTTGAAGTCATTGCCTGGAACTGGGGCTGGGACGCGCCCGGCAGCAGCGAGGCGTCTCTTCGGGCGCTTGATTTTCTGGACAACGGGATCTCGGCCATGTGCGTCAGCGAGGGCGGCGCCCGCAAGAACGTCAAGGGCACGGAGACGGTGGTGATAGATTATTCCATCTCGGTGGGAGGCCCCGGGGAGTGCGCGAGATCGTTCTGGGGCAAGGCCGCGTCGCAGGGGAGGCGGAGTTACGCGAAGATGCAGGTGTCGAACACCTGGGAGATCTCAGCGGTGCCTTTTTTGCCTGTTTTCAGGACGGTTTACGGCCACCTGAAGCGGATCTGCGAGACCGGGAGCGTGACCGATCTGATGCTGGGCTGGACGCTGGGCGGTTATCCCGGCGACACGCTCAGAATGGCGTCGTTCTTTTACGGAGACGCAGGGGAGAACCGTCGGAGCGCACGAATCGGGCA
>JAEEGK010004189.1_pt1 | contig 35539 bp, 29 predicted proteins | sample 8958771 | NCBI WGS metagenome assembly JAEEGK01 (sample SAMN16246547, study PRJNA631951) | gut metagenome | biome: gut microbiome; feature: rumen; material: SC-attached | host: Bos | place: Iran: Karaj | collected 2018-10 | reverse complement strand
TGGCGCATTAGGTGTTGTAAGATTTATAAACTGTACCTCGGGATTGGTAACGGTAATAATCGGGGGTGTCCAAGAGAAACTGCTGTGTGGGAATCCATAGACGTGGGCGGTATTGTAAACGGTGTCGAGACATCCTTCGGCGCTCTTGATGAAGCATGTGAACCGGAAGTTGCCATCGTTGTTGTAGGTATGCGTAGGCGTGTTGTTGTTGGGAGTTGATGAGCCGTCACCCCAGTTCCAACTGTAGGTATTGCCCTGGCTTTCGGGGTTTATGTCCACAATGCTCATGGTGTATGGCACACAAGACTCGTAAATAGAAGGTTCAAATATTGGCAGAGGCACGGTGTCCACGTCCACATGGAACGACAATACTGTTTCGCATCCCAGCTGGTCCCAAACATGTACGGTATAGGTGCCGGAATCGGGAGGATACACATCTATCTCACGTGTGCTTTGACCTGTGCTCCACTGGAAACGTGTTACCGTTGGTCCGTTCACCTGAATGTGCGCACGTGTGTTGATACATACAACCGAGTCGCCCGAAATGGTAGGTGCTTGAGGTGCATTGAAAGTTATGGTATATCTCATTGTGTCGGTACATTCGTCATCGGCCAAACCAACAACAAGGGTAATCGTATATGTTCCAGGGCGTCTATATGTATGGTTTTGCGGGTTCTCCATACGTGAGGTTGTGCCATCGCCCCAATCCCAGTAGAACGACTCGCATGATCCAATACGGTTGGTGTCTGTTCCACTTATGGAAGCATAACTTCTGTTCACCACATTCACGATATAGTTACAGGCCGTGGTGTCCAACGAAGCTGTGAAACGGGCGTGGGGGAAACGTGGAGCAGCCATTGTTGACATAGTGAATTTACATGAGGTGTCGTCCATAAAGGACACATCGCAATAATAAATAGAGCTGTCGATATTCACCTGTATTGTACGTGCTGTATCGGTCCAGTTCGGCAAACTCGGGTTGTACCAACGATAGTTGAAACCTGAGGGGGCGGTAAGGGTGGCAACTTGTGCATGACCACCACAGGTGTTTGCTATGATTCGGGCTTTGGAGCAACCGAGGGTGAAATAAGAGTAAAGGAAGTGGTTGGAACCGCCTTGTCCGCAGTTGAATGTGGCAAAACGTATTTTAATAGACTGTCCGTGATAGCGCGACACTTCAATTCCTACAGGTGTCCAATCCCTATAATAAACGCCGTTGCCAAGTCCGCTATGCCAGGGCGAGCCGGGCTGGTTGGCGTCTTGTGCTGCATTTGTGGCGTTGAAGTCGGCGGTACCGCACACAGGGTCGATAAGGTTGCCCGCACTATCGGTAAGCTGCATTGTAAAACGTGGCTGCTGGTCGGCGGGGTGACCGGGGTTGTAAACCACCATAGCATATTTAAGCAGTATGATATCGGCATTGTTGGTATCAACTCGCATATCATATGTGATAGCCTGACAGAAATAGGATCCATATGCACAACCCAGTCGCACCGAAGAACATTCCGTAGGTGGAATGGTGGGCAACTGCCTGTTACTTAACGAGTCCATAACCGACGGGTCGGAATGAACTGTATGTCTACTGGCTGCCTGGTTGGTAGGATATCCGTATGCTCGGGGACCATGGTCCACCACACCACGGTTGGCGTAAGGACCGAGGTGGGAAGAGCTACCCCAAGGGTATTGCCCCGTGCCCGATCCGTCGGTTTTTGAAGCTGTTCCGTACGTACATACACAGTTTGGTCCCGTGAGGTTGGTGAAATCTATACATCCCGGTATCAAGGAACAATAGCGCACACGGATTCTTTCGCTGGCTTTGCTGGTATCGCCGTTTGGGCAGATAGCTCTTACAACAAACTCGTAAGTAACGTTTTCCTGCAAGCCGCAGATGGTGTCGGGATTGGTGAGGGTGGAATGTTTGCTGCCGGTTCCGATTGTGAAACCATATTGGCCGTATTCCACAATCCAACCTGTGGGTCGTGGGTTGCCGAAATCAGTCCAACTAATTTCTACGCAACCATTTCCGAGTGTGTTTTTTCTAAGATTAGTAGGCTGGGGACAAGTCACATAGTCAATGCAGATATTATCGACTGCTGCCGGTGGCTGTTGTGCAGAGTTTGTATTGTTTGTCCAATAGAAAACCAAGAAGTAGTCTCCAGCATTGGGGACTTGTACCAGAGGGTTGATAAAGCTTTGCCAAACATTGCGGCCGTAAAGTCCTGAACCCCCATCAATTGCTATCGCTCCTGCAGGCACCGTTGTCTGGGAAAGTCCAGTCATTGCGGTACCTCCGGTAAACGTTGCTGTGGCAGGTATCAGAAACACCCTTAAATATGCGTATGCTGTTGATCCGCTGATATAGCCTTGCGATACCCAGTCAAAAGACACATCGTATATACCGGCAAGGGGGAAATACAGTCTGCGATAAGCATACGAATATGATTGTACATTGGTGTACGAGTTGCTTACACCATCGTTGGTAATATACATACTGTAAAGACCTTGTCCGGTCTGATTACCCACACCAGTACACCATCGGTTTCCTCCGCTCGTATTGGCAAAACGCCAATAGGCTCGTTCCGCCACATTCTCAAAATTGCAACAATAAGGCACGGTATCCGTGGCAGTCTGTGCCAAAGCAGAATAGATAGGGGAAAATAACACTAACCCTATAACCAAATTCCTAATTTTTGTTTTTATGTTGTTCATTCCTTGATTGTTTTCTTTAGTTTCTACTTATTTTCATTACACTAATGACGAAAAACACTTTAATTCATTATTCTACTTTTCGTTATTATGTGTGTTACAATATTTTACTTGCATTTTTCTTGACAACAATGCCATAAAAATTACCGCAAAGATACGTTTTTTTTTGGTCTTATTCAAGTTTTTATTTCAATATTACGTTCTAAAATTTATATATATCTGGTTTCCAAATATTTAATTATTAGATTAATCTTTTATTTTTATGGACATTTTTGACACCTGTTTTGCTACATTATTTCTGTTAATTAAAACTCAGCGTAATTAAGCATTACCTAAGAATTTCTACAACACCGTTTCGCTGAACATTTCCTGTATGGCCTTTGGCAGAGAAGCGGTAATAATAGGTTCCTGTCATTTCGTTTGTGAGCGACGGGTCCCAAAAATCCTCGCGGGTAGTTATATTGTGTTTATAGTACACCAGTCGTCCCCAGTGGTTGTATATGTATAGTTCGTTGTCGGTATAGTTGCCGCCGTCTAACAGATTTTTGATTTCAAAGATATCGTTGACGCCGTCACCATTGGGTGTGATGACATTGGGAAACTGGAGAAAATCGTTGAGAATGTATATAATATAGTCAATAGAGTCCTCACAACGGAACTCATTTTCTGGAGTTCGGATTGGTGTGTATGCCACCAGACGCGCTCTATAGAAACCCACATCGCTATTATCGGAGACAGGCCAATGAAAGTAAGTTTCAAAGTCGTTCGAAATACCAATAGGTATCGTATCGACAGTGTCGGAGAAAAATTCCCATTTATAGTAGTTTTGTTCGGGTTCGTTGGGGGAACTTATATTTTGAAAAAACATATCAGACTCTGTTATCCTGCCAAAAAACGAGTGCCATCTGAAATCGGCTTTGGTGTAGCCGTATGAGTAAGCATAGAGATGAGCGGTATCTGCGCAACCCGGCACTGTTGTGGCTATGCATAATATGTTGTATCGGCCAGGGGTGTGATATGTGTGCTGCGTGCGGGCAGTGTCGTAGGAGGTGGTGCCGTCGCCCCAGTCCCAAAAGTAGCCGCAACTGTCGGCATTGAGACCGTGGTCGATTATATTAACCGTAAGCGGGTTACAGCTGACATAGTTGGTGGTGTCTATCACAATACGTGGTCTGTGGGCTACACGGACAAAGATGGAGTCATCCGCTTCGCAACCTCTGAAGTCAGTAACATGTACCGAAAAAGTGTAGGGCACTATCATCGTTCTATCTATGGCCCGTGTTGTATCTCCTGTATTCCACTCAAACTTGACGAAAGTCTGTCCTTCCACCCATATATGGTTATTCACCCCGCGGCATGCCAATGTGTCGCCATGAATTACGGGCACTTCGGGTGGGGCAAACGTTACTGTCTTGTATATGGTGTCGTAGCATCCCAAGATTGTTTTCCCGGCAACAAGCATCACATTGTAGGTGCCATAGGAGGGGAAGGAATGTGTCAAGTTGTTCTGCATTACGGAGCCCGAATCGGCAGTGCCGTCGCCGTAATCCCAATAGAAGTAGTCGCAGTCGTAAGCTATTTCGGTCCTGGTGGAGTTTGAAGTATAACTTAGGTTTTCGAAAGTGGCTTTATATGAGCAGTTGGAAGAGTCTTTGGTGTAGCTAAAGTCGGCATGGGTATACTGCCGCTCCACAAGGTCGCTGTTGGCTATCACCGAAAGAGTGAATTTGCAGTTGGAACTGTCATTGCCAAAGAAAACATCGCAGTAGTAGCGCGTGTTGTCGAGTGCTACCAATATGGACTGGTCTGTGGAGGAGAATCCTGGATGATGCGGGCTATACCAGTGGTAGCGGAAGCCTTCAGGGGCCAAAAATTCGGCTATGTATGGCGAATTTAGGTTGCCGCAGACTTTAGCTTTGATGCGCGATTTTTCGCATTTCAAATTGTAGTAGGCGTATCCAAAGTGCGCCTCGGCTCCTTGTCCACAGGCATAAGTTGTAAGTCTGACAGTAAGGTTTTGTCCGTGGTAGTTGGCGATGTTGAGTCCCACTGGAGTCCAGTCGTGCCAATAGGTGAAGTTGTCGATGCCCGTATGCCACGATGAGTCGCATCTTACATTGTCGGGTGTGAAGTCAGCGAAATAGCAACCTCTGTCGACAAGGTTGTTACTGCTATCGAGCACCTCAAGTATGAAACGCGGTTTGCGGACGCTATCGTGGTTGTCGGGGTTGAAAAGCACACAGGCGTATTTGAGCATAAGCAGGTCGGCTACGGTGGAGTCTACCGTAATGTCGTATGAGATACTTTGGCATATCCATCTGCCGTAAACGGCACCCAGACGTACCGAAGACGCCTCGCCCAATGGCACGGTATGTAGCCGATACCCTGAGCATGAGTCGAACTCGGCAGGGTCGGTGTGTACTGTGTGACGGCTGGCATGAAGCATGGTATTGGGGTCGCCGTAGTTCTGATATCCGAAGTTTACTATACCTGTGTCGGAGTATGGTCCGTAGAATTCGCCTATTGTGTCGCCATGTTCTTCGTACTGTCCGTAGGTACATATAGTGCCCGGTGCTTTAAGGTCGCAGAAATTCCTGCAAAGGTATGTTTCTGACTTGTAGCACATTCTCAGAACATCGCTGTAGCTGCTCGTTGAGCCGTTTCGGCAGTTTGCCCGCACGTAGAAGTCGTATGTCGAATCAGCTTGAAGACCACATATGGTATGTGGGTGGCTTGTTGCGGCAACCTGTGTGCCCGAACCCACCTGGAATCCACGAGGTCCGTATTCTATATTCCACGATGTAGGAGTGGGTATTTGGACATCGTCCCAGTCGAGCGAAATACATCCGTTGCCCAAATTGCTATACACAAGGGCTTGAGGACGTTGGCAAGACACTGCGGTTATGTTTATGTTGTCTATTGCAGGTCCATTTGCGAAATATATGTTTGGGTCGTAATATACAAATTGTCCGTCGTTGAAGAAGAAAAACACAAGGTAGTAATCGCCGGTAGCTGGTATCTGGACTGTCGGATTTGAGAATCTGTCGAAAGGATATCCGTTTATCAGTTGTGCGCCGCTGAAATCCACAGGTATGGCGTTTTGAGGCAATCTAGACGCCGTTAGTCCTTGATAACGTTGTCCGCCAATAAAAGTGGCTGTTGCGGGTATGAGAAACGCCCTCATATAGGTGAAACTTATATAGTTGCTCAAGCCGGGATTATACCAATCGAAACTGATGTTGTATAAGCCTGCGTTGAAATGTATTTTTCGATAGGCATACGAATTGGACAAGGCAAGGAAATATAAATAAGGATATTCCTTGTATGCTGAGTCGGGCGTTATATACAGGGAGTACATGCCACCATTGTTTACCGCCGTGTCTATTATCCAGATGTTTATATAATCGTTGGAAAACACCCAGTCGGAACGTTCCTGAAGGTTTTCAAAATCACAATAATACGGAACCGTTGCTGCATTTTGGGATCTTGCTACCCCAGCAATGAACAGCAATGCCAGAAATATTACCGTTATTTTGTGAATTTTACGCATTATTATATATTTTATAAATTGACACGCAATCAACCCGCAAAGATACAATTTTATTAGCATTTTTGCAAATATTATTGGTATGAAATAGCTTCTTGCGTGACTTGTTATTGAATATCAATAAATTACAACAAGCAACTATATGATATTTATTCAAAGTACAGCTAGGACGGTTTGTTTATATCGATAAAAACACACCAGCAAACACAATAATAACGAGTGTTTTGTGTTTATTTCCCAAAAAAATCAAATCTTATGCGGATATATCTTGTCGGCTATATGTACAGCGGAAAAACAACTGTGGGCAAACGTCTTGCCCGTCAGCTGGGCTACCGTTTTATGGATACTGACAAGGTTTTCGAAGAGCGTTACAGGATTTCCATCCCCGATTTCTTTTCGCGCTACGACGAGACGGCATTCCGCAAACTGGAGCACGACATCCTGTTATCCACCACAGAGTGCAACGACTGCGTGATATCCACCGGCGGCGGCACGCCCTGTTTCCACAACAATATGGATTTTATCATGGACAACGGCTTGAGCATATACCTCGAAGCGTCGGAAAACACCATACTGAGCCGTAAGGCCAAGTCGCGTAAAGCACGGCCCATACTCGAAAGCATGGGCGACGACGAGTTGAGGACTTTTGTGAAGGAACAGCTTGACGAGCGGCGACAGGTTTACGAGCGCGCCCGTCTGCGGTTCGACGCCGAAAATGTTTTTATAGACGATATCTGCAAAGTTATCCAATCCCTTTGACTAAAGGTATTCCAACAATTCCATCGGGCTGTCGATGATTATGTCGGCGGCGTTCTGTCGCAGCTCCTCCACGGGTCGCAAGCCCCATGTGACGCCCACTGCGGTGATGCCGGCGTTGTGCGCCGTCTGCATATCCACTCCCGAATCGCCCACGTAAAGCGTTTCGGAAGGCGTGGCCGACGCGGTTTGCAGTATCTCGGCAACGATGGCGGGGTTGGGCTTGGTAGGCACGCCGTCGCGCTGGCCCAGCACGCAGGCAAACCCGATGCCAGGGAATAACCGGGCAATCATAGCCACGGTGGCCTCGTGCACCTTGTTGGAGGCAACGGCAAGCGCCACACCTTTTCCGGCAAGGGCCCGCAACAACTCCCCCACCCCGTCGTAAACGGTGCTTTTGTCGGTGTTGTGCAGCATATAATAATCCATAAACACGGCTTTTACGGCGCGTATGGTCTGCTCGTCGCGACTTTCGGGGGGCAGTGCCCGCTCTATCAGCTTGTAGATGCCGTTGCCTACAAAGTATGGGAATTTTTCATATGGTTGCGCAGGATAGCCGAGGGTTTGCAGGGCGTAGTTCACACTGTCGGCCAAGTCGGCGATGGTGTTTACCAGCGTGCCGTCCAAATCGAATATCACGAGTTTCTTCATGGGTGGGTAGTTCGGTTGAAAGTTGTATAACTAAAAACGCAACCAATTGAAAATCAGTTGCGTTTTGTTGTCCTACCAGGACTCGAACCTAGACAGGCAGAACCAAAATCTGTAGTGCTACCATTACACCATAGGACAATCATTTTCTTTCAAAAATGCGTTTGCAAAAGTACGCTTTTTTTTTGGTCCGACAAAGTTTTTTTGCCCGCACAGCCCTTTGATTGATTATTTATTATTGACAATCAATAACTTGCACAACAATATATTTTTGCTGGACAATGCTGGCTGAACCTCATTTCAGTGCTTTGGCCGAAGCGTCGGGCATCGTTTTTGCCCACCGTTTTAGCAAAAAAACGGACTATTTTTTTCTTTGCTGGAGCTTGGCTTCCACCGACATGGTGGTGTGCGGCACAACGCGCAGACGTTCCTTGGGTATGAGTTTGCCTGTAACCTTGCAGATGCCATAGGTTCCGTTTTCGATGCGTACCAAAGCAGCTTCGAGGTCTTTCACAAATTTCTGCTGACGCACTGCCTGACGGGCGTTCTCCTCTTTGGAACGCACGTCGCCGCTGTCTTCCAGAAGTTTGAACGTAGGCGAGGTGTCACTCACGTCTTCGGGGGAGTTGGCCACGGCCTCGTTCAAAAGTTCGAGGTTTTTGCGGGCTTTCTCGAGTTTTTTCTCAATTATCTCGCGGAATTCGGCCAGTTCCTCGTCGGAATAGCGGGTTTTTTCGGGTCTGGTTTCTTCTGTATCAGCCATAAGAATATGTGTTATGTTCTTGTTTTCAGTGTTTTAAATCACACAATGCTTTAAAAGCATCTTTTATTGTCGTTTGCAAATTTACGTTATTTTTTTGTAAAATCGGCAGGGTGTTTCAACGAGTTATCCAATTTTTATCAACTATTTTTGAAGATACAGGTCGATAAGTCCGTCGGGGGCGGTTACGTGGATGGTGCGGTTTTCCCTGTCCACGCTGTCGATAAGCTGGTCGAGGACGGGCAGGAGTATCTCGTTGTCGTTGTTGATAATTTGGAAAAGCGGCTGCGCGGGGTATTCTATCACAGTGGCCACGGTGCCGATATTGCCTTTTTTGCTGTCAATAACGGTGAAGCCGATGATTTCGTGGAAATAGAATTTCTTCCCCGTCAGTTTGGGCAGCAGTGTGAGGGGAAGATATAGGTCGTTGCCCACAAGGGCGAGGCTCTCTTCGCGGGTGATGTCCTCGAAAAGCACGGTGGCTTTGTTGCTGTTGATGCGTATGTTTTTGATGAAATATGGCACCAGCTGGTTTTTCACCTCAACGAAAACGGAGTCGAGCGAGGCGTAGTCAGTCGGCTCGTCGACATCGAGGAAAAACACCACTTCGCCTTTCAGTCCGAAGGGTTTTGTTATCTTGCCGAGGTTGAAACAATCTTTTTTGTCCATTGATCTTGGGTTTTATAAAAATAAATAGCGAATAAAAACGAGTTTTATCCGCTATTTGTTGTTGTTTTCGATTTTTTGGCTTACTCTTGAGCAGGAGCTTCCTCGGCCGGTTGTTCGGCTTCAGCTTCGGCATTGGCTTCGGCTTCGGCAGCAGCCTTGGCGGCAGCTTCGGCTTCGGCGGCAGCGGCTTTCTTGGCGGCTACGGCCTCGGCTTTGGCGGCGTTGGCTTTGGTTTCGGCCTCAAGACGTGCCTTGCGGGCGTCGCGGGCTTCGCTTTCCAAAGTGTTGCGCTTGCTGTTGATTTTTGCCTCTTTTTCCTGCAACCATTGGTTGAACTTAACATCGGCCTGTTCCTGGCTGATGGCTCCTTTTTCAACACCAATCTGGAGGTGACGTTTCAGAAGCACGCCTTTGTAAGACAGTATGCGTCTAGCTGTCTCGCTGGGCTGAGCTCCGTTTTTGAGCCAATTTACAGCGCTGTCGATATTAAGAGTAATCTCGGCAGGGTTTTTCATGGGATTGTAAACTCCCAGTTTTTCGATAAATTTTCCGTCTCGTGGTGCACGACCATCCGCAACTACTATGTGGTAATAAGGTTGATTCTTTTTACCATGACGTTGCAATCTAATTCTTGCTGGCATAATTTGTTATGTTTTAATTAATTAAATAAATTTCGTTTTAAACTAACGAACTGCAAAGATACGCATTTTTTTTGATTTGGCAAAAAATTTTTCTTTTTTTTCTATTTTGTAGCCAACCGCAAGGTCGTTCTCATTGCGAAAATAATACCCAACATTCATTTTTTTTGTGTATTTTTGTAGTGTTACAAGCTAACGCACATTTTTATATAACAATCTGACTATGACAAAATTACATAACAACATACTGTCCTTTCTTGTCGTTGTGGGGCTATTTGCCGTGAGCGGTTGCTCCGACGATGTGGCAGAATATATGGGCACGTGGAGACGAATTCCCGCGGGCGACAGCATCTACAGAGGTTTCACCCTTGGCGGCAACGGCATAGCGGCGTCGGTGAATCTGTCCACCACACAATACAACACATGGCACCGCAAACGCGACACCCTGTGTCTTTCGGGCAAACGTTTCACCGACACTTCGGTGGTTGCCTTCACCGACACTTTTTTGGTAAAAAAGATTACCCACGACTCGCTTGTGCTCCTATCGGACAAAGAAAAATTGCGTTTTGCGCGCGAATAATTCATTTCAAAACAATAAAAACGACTTTTGAACGTTGGTAATAATTTGCAATACACTTAATATAATATGAAAAAAATAGTTTTGTTGTCCGCTTGTTTGATGGCCATGACGCTTTTCGCCCAAGAGAGGCAGGTGTCGGCGCTGTTCACCCGTTCCACTTTCAACATACCGGGGGAGACTCCATACGTGGAGACATACCTTCTGCTCGACGCGTGGAGCTTGGAGTTTGTCCCCTCCGACGGCAAATACCAGGCCACCCTTGAGATGACTTTGGTGGCACGTCAGGGCGATTCCATCTATTACGCCAAGAAATACACCCTCAACAGTCCGACCATTGCAAAGCCCACCGACGACCAGTTCCAGTTCCTCGACCTGCAGCGTTTCTCGCTAGCCAACGGCATCTATGTGCTGGAGCTCACCGTAAACGACAAGAACACCCGCACCAAACCGCAGACCATCACCGACACCGTGTACGTGGCCTATCCCGCCTCCACACCTTCGCTGTCGTCGATACAGCTGATGTCGAGCGCCACACCCACCAAGACGGAAAATATGCTTTCGCGCGGCGGCTACGATATGGTGCCCTACACCAACTCCTTTGTGCCCGAAAGCATGAAAGTGCTTAACTATTATTTCGAGATATACAACATCAACAACGAGGCTAACACCAACATTTTGGCCACCCACTCATTTCTCGAAACCCTCGAAACAGGCCGCAAGGTTCAGGGTACCGACCAATATGTGCGTCATAAGCCCGATAAAATTGTGGCAGAATACGGCACAATGGACATCAGCAAAGTGCCATCGGGCAACTACAACCTCGTGGTGGAGGTGGTGAACCAGAACAACGACCTGCTGCTTTTCCGCAAATTCCCCTTCCAGCGCAGCAACCCGTCCGTCACCGAACCATCGGACTCATACCAAAGCATAGAATATACGGACAGCAATTTCGCCACACAGATTACCGACAAGAACAAACTGATCTACTACGTGAAAAGTCTTTGGCCAAAAGCCAATGCCGAAGAGCGCCACTATATAACCAACTGCAACAAATTGTCCTTGGAGGAGAACCAACATTTCCTGTTTATGTTCTGGGCGAAACGCAACGGTTTTGACCCCGAGACGGAATGGGAGAGATACCGTCAGCAGGTGGAATTTGTTGAGCAGAAGTTCGGCTACGGCAAAACGCCGGGATTCAACACCGACCGCGGTCGCGTGTACCTGCAGTACGGTCCCCCGAACCATATCATCGACGGACGCCACAAAGTGAGCGTGCGCAACCACGAGACGCAAGGCCAGGTGTTCTACTTCCCTTACGAGATGTGGCGCTACGACATACTCCCCGCCGACGAGCCCAAACGTATGTTCGTCTTTTTCGACGAGTTCCAGTCGGGCGACTACAAGCTGCTGCACTCCAACGCCCGCGGCGAGGTGCAGGACATGCTGTGGGAACGCCGCCTCAGCCGCAACATGCTTGAAGAATACGTGCAGGGCGAAGCAGGTATGCAATTTGAAAGAGGATACTAACCGATGTTCAGCAAACTGCTTTTCTACCTTGTGCTGCTCCCTTTGGCATACCTGCCGATAAGGGTGCTGTATTGGCTGTCCGATTTCAACTATTTCCTGATTTACAAAGTGTTCCGTTACCGGAAAAAGATTGTTTTCAACAACCTGCGTAACTCCTTCCCCGACAAAAGCGACGAAGAAATCGCCATTCTGGCAAAGAAATACTACCACCACCTGTCCGACATAGCCTCGGAGCTGATACTTAACATGCGGCTGCAGCCGAAAAAGCTCTTCGCACGTTACCACGTCACCAATCCCGAAATGACTTTCAAATACTACGAACAGGGAAAGAGCGTGATACTGATGTCGTCGCACTACAACAACTGGGAATATATGATCACCTCGCTCGAACATCAGGTGCGGCACCACGGTATAGGCGTAGGTAAGGAACTGTCGAACAAGGCGTTGGACAAATGCCTTAACAAACGTCGCACCCGTTACGGCACCGAGGTGGTGTTCGCCGACCGCGTGAGGCAGACTTTCGAATACTACCACCAACACAAAGTCCCCGTGGCATATATGATGCTCTGCGACCAGTCACCGAACGACATACACAAATGTTGGTGGACCACCTTCCTCAATCAGGACACCGGTGTTATCTACGGAGCCGAATATTTCGCCAAGAAATACGACATCCCCGTGCTTTACTACGAAGTGAACAAGGTGAAGCGCGGCTTTTACGAAGTAACCTTCCACCACATCACCGACACGCCGCAGCAGACCGAGCACGGCGAGATTGTGGAGAAATACGTGCGGCTGCTTGAGCAGACCATCACACGCAAACCCGAATACTGGCTGTGGTCGCACCGCCGTTGGAAACACAAAAGACCCTCAGAAAAAGAACAATGAACAAACGAATTGCCATAGTAATACTAAACTGGAACGGACGCAAGATGCTGGAGCAGTTCCTGCCCTCGGTGGTGGAGCATAGCGCCGACGTGGCCGAAATAGTGGTGGCCGACAACGGTTCTACCGACGATTCGCTGGATTTCCTCCGCACTAACTATCCTCAAATTCAGCTTGTTATAAACGACAAGAACTACGGTTTCGCCGAAGGCTATAACAAAGCCCTTGCAAAAGTGGACGCCGACTATTACGTAATACTCAACTCCGACGTGGAGGTAACCCCCAACTGGATTGAGCCTGTGGTGGAGCTGATGGAAAGCGACGACAAAATTGCCATCTGCCAGCCCAAGCTGCTTTCGCACATCAACCGCGAGAATTTCGAATATGCGGGAGGCGCCGGCGGTTTCATCGACCGTTTCGGTTACCCTTTCTGTCGCGGAAGGGTGTTCAGCACTTTGGAGAAAGACGAAGGTCAGTACGACGACGTGCGCGAGGTGTTCTGGGCCACCGGGGCCGCGATGTTCGTCAAAGCACCTCTGTTCCACAAACTCGGCGGCTTCGACGGCGATTTCTTCGCCCACATGGAGGAGATAGACTTCTGCTGGCGCGCCAAAAACAGCGGCTACAAAGTTATGTACTGTCCCGCCTCGAAGATTTATCACGTGGGCGGCGGCACCTTGCCTCCCAGCTCGCCTTTCAAGACGTTCCTCAATTTTCGCAACAATTTCGCACTTCTGTACAAAAACCTGCGCCGCATAAGCATAGCCTACGTCTTTCCTGCACGCATAGTGCTTGACTACGTGGCGGCAGTGCGTTTCCTCACCGAAGGTAAACCCAAGGAATTCTGGGCGGTGGTTAGGGCGCATTTCGCCTTTTACCGCATGGTGCCCAGCCTAACCCGCAAACGCCGCAAGATGGACCACCGCAAAGTGGGCGAGATATACCGCGGCAGCGTGGTGTTCGCCAATTTCCTGTTCAAGAAAAACAAGTTCTCGCAGTACGACGAAAAGAAGTTTAGCAGGTAGAAAACATTTACCTGCTATTTTTCAATTTTTTGATATTCTCCCTCCCTATCTCTTCAGCATCTCCACCGGAAAGTTGAAATAAGTTTCGGGGTAAGGCTCGTTTTTGAGGGTGAAATGCCACCACTCGCACTCGTAAGGCTTGAAACCGTGGTTCAGCATAGCTTTACGTAAAATCATACGGTTTGCAAACTGCTGCGCGGTGATGGTGTCGTTGGCACGGTACTCCATAGTTTGGGGGTTGCCGCCGCAGTCGGGATGGCTCTCGCGACCGAACCAGTCGAAAGTGCCGCCCATGTCGAGTTCCTTGCCGGTGGCCATGTCGAAAAGGGTGAGGTCCAACGTGGAGCCGCGCGAGTGGCCGCTTTTTTCGGCAATATACTCTAGCTCGAACAAACGGCTTTTGTCCACATTGGGGTAGAAATAGCGTTTCATCAGCGTGTCGCTGAGGTCGGCGCCCCAGCGCAGGAAATGGTCAACGCCCATCTGCGGACGGTAGGCGTCGTAGATTTTCAGCCGGTAGCCCATCTCCTTGAGCTCGTCGCTAACGGCTCGCAGGCTGTCGGCGGCCCGGCGGGTGAGCAGGGCGATGGGCTCCAGATATCCGTCGATGCGGGTGCCGACAAAGTTATATGTGCTGTAGTAGCGTATCTCCAGGATGGCGTCGGGCACCACATCTGTAATCACCACAAAATTGCTGTTGTCGTTTTCGTGTATCGCCTGTGCGCTTTCGGGAGCCGATTTGCTGCAACACGACGAAAAAGTGATTAGGGCGAACAATCCTAATACAAGAGCTACAAATCTGATTTTAAACATATTACAATTAATTTTAAAAATAATAGCATCAATGCAAAGATATGCTTTTTTTACTACAAACTGAAGCATAATAGGTTTTGTCGAAAACAAATACATTTTTTTAGTAAGCCGACACGCAATAAAACAACGTTTTTGTCGTTACACATTTTTTAATAGCAAAAAAATGGATAGAAAAGTCAGAGTACGTTTCGCGCCAAGTCCCACAGGGCCGCTGCATATAGGCGGCGTTAGGACAGCCCTTTACAATTACTTTTTCGCCAAACAGAACGGCGGAGACATGATACTGCGTATCGAGGACACCGACCAGACACGTTTTGTGCCGGGTGCCGAAGAATATATCATCGAAGCCCTTACTTGGCTTGGAATCAAGTTCGACGAAGGTGTGGGCATAGGCGGCAACTACGGCCCCTACCGTCAGAGCGAACGCAAACCCATGTACAAACAGTACGCCGACCAGCTTATCGCAACAGGCTGGGCATACTACGCTTTCGACAAACCCGAAGAGCTCGACGCCAAACGTAAGGAGTTCGAGGCTCAGAAAAAGACCTTCCAGTACGACTGCAACACCCGCAAGGATATGTGCAACTCGCTTACACTGCCCGCCGACGAGGTGCAACGCCGTATCGAGTCGGGCGAGCCTTATGTGGTGCGTTTCAAATTCCCCGCCGACACCGAAATCCATGTCCACGACCTTATCCGCGGCGAGGTGAAGATGAACTCCAACCTTTTGGACGACAAAGTCCTGTTCAAGTCCGACGGAATGCCCACCTACCATCTGGCCAACATCGTTGACGACCACACCATGGAGGTGTCGCACGTGATACGCGGCGAGGAATGGCTGCCATCGGCACCGTTGCACGTGATGCTCTACAAAGCCTTCGGCTGGGAGGACACCATGCCGCAGTTCGCACATCTGCCTCTGCTGCTCAAGCCCGACGGCAACGGCAAGCTGAGCAAGCGCGACGGCGACCGTCTCGGATTCCCCGTATTCCCCCTCGAATGGCACGACCCCAAAACCGGCGAGGTGTCGTCGGGATACCGCGAAAAAGGCTATTTCCCCGAGGCAGTGGTGAACATCCTCGCCTTCCTCGGCTGGAACCCCGGCGTGGAGCAGGAGATTTTCAGCATCGACGAGTTGGTGAAGCTTTTCTCTCTCGACCGCATAAGCAAATCGGGAGCCAAATTCGACGTGGAGAAAGCCAAGTGGTTCAACCACAAGTATCTGCAAGCCAAACCCAACGAGGAAATCACTATGCTGTTCGAGAAAGACCTCGCACAGCGCGGCGTAAGCGCAGCGCACGACTATGTGTTTGCCGTTGTGGAACTGATGAAAGAGCGTGTAAGTTTCGTTAGCGAGCTGTGGGAGCAGACACACTATTTCTTCCAAGCTCCGACGGAATACGACCCCGCCGTTATCAAAAAACGCTGGAAAGAGGACACCCCCGCACATCTTACAAAGATAAAAGAGATTATACAGAACACACCTTTCGAAAAACAGCTGATGCACGACGCAGTGATGGAATACATCCAGTCCAACGAGCTGAACATGGGACAGATAATGAACAGTTTCCGTCTCACCCTTGTGGGAGCCGCCAAAGGTCCTGATCTGTTCGTACTGATAATGATGCTTGGCAAGGAGGAGACCCTTGCACGTATGCAACGAGGCATTGACACAATTAAAATGTAAAATAAACCACAAACAAAAATACCAAAATGGAAGAAAATCTTAATACCAACGGACAGTTTCCCGAACAGACAAACAACAGTTGCGGAAACAAAGAGAATAAAAAATGCTGCTGCAAATGCCAGAACATCTTCAACGTGATACTGGCCATCGCCGTGATAGTGCTTTACGTGCTGCATTTCACTGGAAAAGGCACCAATAGCGGAGCCAATCCCGACGCCAAATCGGCCATGGTACCCGAAAACGGAGTGCTGAAAGTGGCTTACATCAACACAGACACCCTCAACGCCAAATACGAGTATATACTGGATTTGGAGAAAGAGCTGAAAGCTTACTCCGCCGCCAAGGAAAACAGCTACAAACAGCAGATGGCAAGTTTCGAGAACGACTACAAGAATTTCCTCAAGACCGGTGACCAGCTCACGCTTTCACAACAGCAGGCTAAGGAGGCCGAACTAAAAAAGCGCGCCGAAAAACTCGGAGGACTTGAACAGGAACTGGCTATGCAGATAGCCCAAAAACAGGCCGCCGACCAAGAGAAAATGGTGAAAGCCGTGTATGCCTTCATCCGTGAATACAACGCCGCCAACCAGAAGTTCAACCTAATCCTTGCCAAGAGCGGAGCCTCAAGCCCCGTGCTCTACGGCGACGAAGAGATGGACATCACCGACGAGATAGTCAACGGACTGAACGAAGAATACCGCAATCTGAAAAAGAACGAGAAAGAGGAAAAATAACACTCTTGCGGACAACAAAAAAGCAGATGTGCTGTGGCACATCTGCTTTTTTTATATTCGAGTTTCGGATTATCGTTGAGCCCTGTTTCTACGTATGGTTCTCGAAGCACTTGCAACGGTGACAATCGAGAAAGCCAGCAGGAACAACGAAATGATCAAAAAGTAAAAGCCCCATTCTTGTTCAACGCCATTAATATAATCCCAATCATCATAACCATACCAATACACATCCCTATTCCCTAACATCACACAGCTCGGTATCAGCATAATAGACGAGGCAATAATTCCAAAAATAGCAAACACTTTGGCGGTCTTGGCGAATGTCTTTCTTTTGGGATTTGTAGGCTCACTCTGAACAGGGGGGACATTAGGACTATTGTAAAATAATACCGACAGTTCCGGCACATTGCCGGCAGGAATCCAATCTGCCCATCCTTCGCGCCAAACCAATGTGTCGCGATTGATATTATATGCCCTGAGGTCGTTCATGCCCATAGGGCCGTACTGCTGTCCGTTAATGTAGCAAAAATATTGTGTGTTTTCCATAATTATTTCTTTTTAAATGCGTAAATGGTGGTGAAAATGCCGGAAACAAGGAAAAACACCAGCAAAAACAATATTATCAACAAACTTATTGCATAATCTTCAGTCGCAACTTCACCAAAAAGTGCCATTGTAATTATCAGACTTATTAGAACCAACACGTCTGAAATGATTGCTAAAACTTTCATTATATTCTTGATGTTTAAAATTTTTGCAAAGATACAAAGTTTTTTCGTTATTCGCAAAATAATCTGCAAATTGCAAAATATCAATTTATTATAGAAATCAAACAGCTATTTTTCCAAAACCATGTTGTAAAAACTCACCAGTTGTGCGGTGGTTTTCGGTGTGTTGTACTCCTCTTTTATCAACCGGCGTGCGTTGTCGCCTATGGTGCGGCAGAAGTCGGGGTCGTCGAGACAGTGTTTTATCTGGTTTACAAACTCTTGCGGTGTGTTGGCTATAAGTATGTCCTTGCCATCGGTGCAGTTGATGCCTTCGGCTCCTATAGCGGTGGAAATCACCACCTTACCTGCCGACATAGCCTCAATTATCTTAACCCTTATGCCGCTGCCCGAAAGCAGAGGAACAATGTTTATCTTCTTCGAGGCGATGAAATACATTGCGTCGGGTATCTCGCCCAAGATGGAGACGTTGGGATATTTGGCTTTAAGCAGTTTTTCGGGCATCTTGCGTCCGGCGAGGTAGAGGCGGGCCTGCGGCAGCTCGGCGTTGACAAGCTTCCACACGTCGTTGAGAAACCACTGCACGCCCTCCTTGTTGGGCTGCCAATCCATCGAGCCGATGTGGAAAAGGCTGTTCTCCTCCTCCTGTGCATATTCGATATCATCCACATAGTCAATGCCGAAGGGTATGGCCGACATCGGTTTTTTGCAGCCGTTGGCACGGAAATAGTCCATATCCTTGGCGGTGATGCACACAATGCCGTCGTAGTCGTTGATATGACTAAGCTCGTAGTTTTTCAGCGTAAGCGACAGACTTTTCAAATAGCTACGTTTCAACGCATTGTGAGTACATCCTGCCAACCGCTGCCATATCAGGTGTTCCACGTTGTGGGCACGGAGTATCACTTTGGCGTCGGAGTACTGACGTATCACCGGAAGGTAAGGGGTGAGAAAGATGCTCTCCACATGCACCACGTCGTAGGTGCCGTTTTTCAGGATTTCGGTAAGTTTTTCGGCGAATTTCGGTGACTGGAAACGTTTCACGTGATACGACTCGCCAGTGAGCCAAGCCACAAAAGCGCTGAAATAATGTATGTTAAGGTCGATATACACCGATTCGAAGTTGGTGGAGGCAAGGTATTCGTCGGTGATGAGGTGGTGGTTGACTTTGTGTTTGTCGGACTCCACCGAAAGCACTTTCACCGAATGGTCTTCGCACAGCAGCCCCTGCGTTATGCTGTTCATAGCGAGGGTTCCGCCATCGACAGGCGGATACGGGGGTTTGCTGCACAATTGGAGAATTTTCATATCTATCTGGAAAACAATGTTTTATTTTGGTGTCTCTTTTTTGCCGAAAGGCCAGTGTTTTTCGAAGAACTTGCGCCAGCTGGAGGCGTCGAACAGAGGCGAGTCGGTGGTGGCCTTAAGGGTTAGCAGTATGCCTATCGGCAACAACACCGCTGTGGAAATCCACATACCGGTGGTGGGCAGTGCGCTCTCAATGATGGCTTTGCGGGCGATGGTAGTGATGACATAATAGAGCAGGAAGAAAACCACCGACGCCACCAGCGGCCAGCCCAATCCGCCTTTGCGTATGATGGAGCCGAAGGGGGCTCCGATAAGGAACAGCACGAAACAGGCAAACGAGAGGGTGAATTTCTGGTGCCACTCTATGTAGTGTTTGTTGATGTATTCGCTGTCGCCGAGCCTCATCTGGTCGTAAAGGCCAATATCCTCGGTGGCCATACGGGCGCTGTGCAGAGCGGAAGTTTTGATATGGGAAAGTACCGACGGACTGAGGGTGTCGTAATATTTCTTGTAGTCGTATTTGGTGTTTTTTTCCATAGCTAAGGATTCGTGTTCGCAAATGAGGTGGTAGGTGCTCATACGCGATTTCATGATGTCAAGGGAATTTCTTCTTTTTCCTGCAAGTTCTTCCTCAAGTGTGTCGATAGCTTCGTCGAGCTGCAGTATGTTCATCATTTGGTAACTGCCTTTGAAAAAGTCATCGTCGACAGAGGCAAGGTCGAATCCCGAAAGGTCGAATTTCAGTTGCTGACGATCGAATTTTATGCGTGTCATAGGACGCGTAGCCCAGTTTTCGCCCGACGTCTCCTCGCGGTACGAATAGCCGTTGTACATATTGAAAATCATATAACGGCCGTCTGGGGTGGTGAGCATCTCGCCTTTTTCGGCCACGGTGACGCAGTTGTTGCCCATCCCTTCGGTGTGGTCGTAGATGGTAACGCCGTAGAGGGTCTTGTCGTCGTGTTTGTCTTTTTCGTCGATACGTATCACATAACCCTCGATGCCTTGGTAGTACTCACTCGGCTTTATGTTGATGGCCGGCTTGGTGTTGGTGATGGAATAGAGCGTGCGTTTCTGCTGAAGCACGGCGTAGGGCATTATATTGTTGGCAAAGCCGAAAGCCAGAATAGTAATCAGCACAACAATGATGACAAGCGGCATCATAATGCGTCGCACGGAGATACCGCCGGCTTTCATTGCCACAAGCTCGTATTTCTCGCCGAAGTTGCCCATCGTCATAATGGATGCGAACAAGGTGGCTATGGGCAGAGCCATCGGCACGAAGGTGATGGCGGCATAGAAAAGCAGTTTGGCGATAATCCACATGTCGAGTCCGCGGCCCACAAGGTCGTCGACGTATTTCCAAAGGAAATTCATCAGCAGCACGAACACCGCGAGGGCGAAGGTGAGCAGCAGCGGTCCTATGAAGGATTTTATTATGAGCTTGTCTATCTTTTTCATAACTTAGAATTTGCCTCTGAGCCAGCGCCACAGGTCGTTGCCGTTGGCGAAAATCAGCAGGGCGAAAAGCAGTATCATGCCAACCATCTGCGCACGTTCGAGGAATTTCTCGCTGGGCTTGCGGCGGGTTATCATCTCCCAAAGGGTGAACACTATGTGTCCGCCGTCCAAACCGGGGATTGGGATGATGTTCATAAATGCGAGGATGATGGCAAGGAAGGCCGTCATTGTCCAGAACTGGTACCAATCCCACTCCTTGGGGAAGACGCTGGCAATGGTGCCGAAACCGCCGAGGTTCGACGCACCGCCTTTGGTGAAGAGTATCTTGAGAGAGCTTACATAGGTAACAAGCGTCTGGCAGCCGTATTTGATGCCTGCTGGGATGGCTTGGAAAACATTGTAGTCGATGTGTTTAACCTCGAACACCTCGAGCGGCGATTTCAGCATAACGCCCAGTTTGGCGTCGCTGCCGAGGGTTATGGGAAGCTGCATCAGTGTGTCGTGACGGTAGAAACCAACGGTGATCTCCTTTTCGGCATTGTCCTGCAAAGCTTCGGAAATTTCGGTGTAAGAGGGTGTCGGCTCCCCGTTGATACTGATAACGCTGTCGCCTATCTGCATGCCGGCTTTCTCGGCAACGCTACCCGCCGTAAAGTCTTTAACCACGAAGGGACTGCGCAGCTGCATCAGGTATTTTGGGTTTTCCTGCCCAATCTTTCCAAGCAATTTGCCCGACATTTTTATATCCACAATCATAGTGGTGTCGTGGCGGGTGATATCGGCAATAGTCTGTTGGCCTGTTGCTGTGTCAGTTACAAAAGTGGTGTCGGTAAGATATAGGGTGCGCTGCACGGTAACCTCTTTGGGGTTGCTCAAGGCGAGTTTGTTCATCACCACATCTATGCCGACGGTGTCGGTAAATTCTTCGTTGTCGATGCAGATAATCATATCGCCGTTCCGGAATCCCTCGTCGATGAGAATCTGGTGGTAGTCGTAGCCGAGGGTGGCGTTGCGCATGGGCAGCTCGTCCTGTCCCCAGTGAGCGAACACGGCGGCGTAGATTACCAAAGCGGAGATGAAATTCACCAGCACGCCGCCCGAGATGATGCACAGACGTTGCCAAGCCTTTTTGGAGCGGTACTCCCACGGCTGCGGCTCGCTTTCCATATCCTCGGCGGATTTGGTCTCGTCTATCATGCCTGCTATGTCGCAGTATCCGCCCAGCGGTATCCAGCCTATGCCCCACAGGGTGTTGTCGGGCTCTTTCTCCTCCCACTCCTTGGGGGTGGTGGCGTTGAACCAAAGGAAATGCCATTTGCCGTCGAAACGCTTGGCCTTGAGTATGGAAAATTTCCAGTTGAAGAACATGTAGAAACGTCGCACGCGGCATTTGAACAATCGTGCAAAACAGTAGTGTCCGAACTCGTGGGTTATCACGAGGAACGAGAGACTGAGAAGCAGTGCTAATAATTTCATATACAGTATGTTGCTTTATTTATTGTTTAGATAATCAATGGTCAGTTGTCGGGTTTCGGTGTCGGTTTGCAGCAGGTCGTCGAGCGAAGGTTTTGCCACAAAACGGCTTTTTTCCATCATGGTAGCGATGGTGTCGGGGATGTCGAGGAAAGCTATCTTCTCCTGCAGGAAAGCGGCTACGGCCACCTCGTTGGCGGCGTTCATTATGCAGGGCATGTTGCCGCCTTTTTCGATGGCTTTGTAGGCCAGCGCAAGGCAGGTGAAGGTGTCGGTGTCGGGTTTGGCGAAGGTTAGCGTGGGATAGTCGGCGAAACTGAGACGGCGGGCGTTGTCGGCTTCGCGTTTGGGGAAGGAAAGGGCGTATTGAATGGGCAGCTCCATATTGGGCAGTCCGAGCTGGGCTTTTATCGAGCCGTCGCAGAACTGCACCATCGAGTGCACCACCGACTGCGGATGTACCACAACTTCAATCTGTTCGGGACGTACGTCGAAAAGCCATTTGGCCTCGATAACCTCCAGTCCTTTGTTCATCAGTGTGGCGGAATCGACGGTTATCTTTTTGCCCATGCTCCAGTTGGGGTGATGCAGTGCGTCGGCGATGGTGACGGTTTTCAGGAAATCGCGGTCCTTGCCGAAAAACGGTCCGCCCGAAGCGGTGAGCAGTATCTTTTCTATTGGGTTGTGCCACTCCCCTACTATCGACTGGAAAATGGCCGAATGTTCCGAATCCACGGGCAGTATGGGCACGTTTTTCTGCATCGCCGAACGGGTGACAATCTCGCCTGCCACCACCATCGTCTCTTTGTTGGCAAGGGCGATGGTTTTGCCATATTCGATGGCGCGCAGGGTGGGTTTTAGTCCGGCGAAGCCCACCACGGCGGTGAGCACGGTGTCGATGGTGCTCATCTCCATAACGGAAATCAGCGACTCCTCGCCGGCAAACACCTTGATGTCGTGCGGGGCAAGGGCCTCCTGCACCTGTAGGTACTTGCTTTCGTCGGCAATGACCACGGTATTGGGCTGAAATTCAAGAGCTTGTTCGATAAGCAGTTCGGCGTTGGTGTTGGCGGTAAGCACCTCCACGGCATAGCTGTCGGGGTGGCGGCGTATCACGTTGAGAGCCTGTCGGCCTATGGATCCGGTGGAGCCTACTATGGCTATTCGTTTGATGGGAAGTTCGTTGGCGGTATTAGAAATTGACATAACTCTCTGGGTTGATGGGTTTTCCGTTGAACCATAGTTCGAAATGCAGATGCGGTTCGCTGTTTTTGACGCCGCTGTCGCCCAAGAAGGCCACAGGCTCGCCAGCACGCACGGCGTCGCCGGCACGTTTCAGCAACGAGCCACAATGCTTGTAAACAGAAATGTAGTTGCTCGGGTGCTGAATAACAACGATATAGCCGTTGTCGGGCGTGAAACTTGCCAGCAGCACGGTGCCACTGTAGATGGATTTCACCACGCTGTTATCCACTCCCGACACATCGGTGCCGAAATGCTTGTCCTTTTTGTTGAAAGTGCGGCCCACCTTTCCGTTCAGCGGTGAGAAGAAAGGCAGTACGGCGGGGGTGTTGCCCGATACCGGCTCGATACGTGTGGCCGCTACGGTTCCCGTCTCCTGACTCGGCTTGGTGGCCAGCTTGTTTATCTTGGAAGGTTTCACTTGGTATTGGTCGGCGCTCTCCACCTCCTCGCGGAGAATGGAGTCGGCTTCGGAGTGGGTGTATTCGCCGGGTTTCACCTTTTCGTTGGTGTCTTTGGTACGACGGTAGTCGTCCTCAGTGGGCAGCTGTCCGCCGCCTATCACCAGCTTGATATTGTTGAGCTGCATCTCCTGCTGGTTGAGCACCCGTTCCAGCGAGTCGAGCTTGCGGGTGTTCTCATAGGCCTGCTCCATTATCTCGCCGCGCATATAGCCGGGGATGAACTCGCGCAACGAGGTGAAGGCTATCAGCAACGAGGTGAGCACAATAAGCACTATCACCGAAACGCCGATGGTTACAAACAGGTTGATGCCGGTGAGCTGGAACGACCATTTCTCGCGGAAGGTCTCCGAGTCCATCACCACGAAGCGGTGCTTGCGGTGCATCTCGGTTTTCAGGTGCTGGCTGCGTTCGCGCAGACGCTCCCTAATCTCCGACCAAGTGTGGTTACGGACATACCTCACGCATTTCGCAAAAAAGCGGGGGATGCGGGCAAGGGCGTTGCCCGTAGCTTTCAGTATTTGCGTTAATTTGTTCGGCATATCGTAGAGTTTCGGTTTTGCACAAATAGATTATAACGTCGCTAGCTCTGTTTTGTTGTGCCAGAAAGCGTTTTGTTGCAAAATCAATCTAATTTCAAGTTCATATCCTTGGGATATTTCACACTGTAGCTGAGTGTTATTTTCTGCGACTGGCCTGCGCCGAGCTCGTAATCCCAAGTCATTATGCCGGTGCTTTCCGACGAAGTGGTGGCTTTGGTGGTCTCTTCGAGCAGCTCCACGTCGATTTTCTTGTTGGTGGAAATCGGGTACTGGTCTTTCACAGTGATAGCAATCTTCTTGCTCTTGTTGTTCTTGACGGTGATTTCGTAGGTGGAGAGCACTTTTATGTCGCTGCCGAGAGTCTTTTTGCTGCTGTAATCCTTGACTTTCTTGCGCTGGCAAACGATGCCTTTGTCCTCGCCGAGGGTGAAGGAGAGTTTCTTGGTGTCGGCGTTGACGTTGATGTAAGTCGTTCCCACAAAGGAGCCGCCGAACGACACGTTGGCATTGCCGCTGAGCAGGTTGAGCTTGGCAAGGTCCTGATTGGTCTCTGCCACAAGATACACCTTGGTGTCGAGTTTAGGCACGCAGAAATATTTGTAGGTGGCCTGTATCTCGTTTTTCATAATGGTGATGTTCTGGTTTTTGCCGTTGCCGGGGATGGAGTAGCGCAGGTCGATGTTGAAGGTGCGGTTGAGCATGTCTTCCGACGAGGATACGTAGTCCTCCATGTTTTTGGTGGTTATCACTATGGCGCCCTGCTGTGTAGGACGTCCGAAGCGGTCCATGGTCTGCTCTGCCGACAGCATCTCGCGGGTTTTAATGTCGGATTGCGATATTTGTGCCAAAGTGCTTTCGTCAACCTCCATTCCGTTTACGTAGAACAACATCTGTGCCACAGGCATCGCTTCAGCTTCTTCTTCAACAATATCGGCCATAAAGGCTTCTTCATCCTGAACTCTTGCGGGCGTACGCTCCTTAGCGGCGGAGTTTTTGCGCAGGGGGCTTACGTAACCGCTGCGGTAGTTGGCACCTCCAACGGTAACGGGTTTTATCTCGCGCAGGAACCAAGTGTCCATTTCGGGTATGGAGTAGCTTGTGCTGGGAGCTCCGGTGCTGAGGCTTATCTTCACGTTGTCCCAATCCAAGCCGGTGTACTGACGCACTTGTGCCTTGGTGGTGATGGTGATGGGCTTGTCCTCGGCGGTAACCAGCACGTCGTGGTGGGGAGCCCAACCAGCCTGGGTGGTGTAGTAGCGTATGGTGAAGGTTATGCTACCCGCCATCGGTGCGGAAACGGCCAGCTTGAGCTGTGTGGTCTCAGGGCCTTTGGCGTTGCTCTCCTGCTGCAGCTGGCTTTTCATCCGCGACAGGGTTTTGTTAATCTCCTCCTGCTTGTCGGTAAGGGCCATTATGTTGCCATTCAGCTCTTTCGACTTGGTTTTGTAATATTCGAGGTTTTGGTTCACTTTTTCGGTATTGCCGGCATCCTTGCCGCCCGAAACGTTGTGGTTCACGCCTTTTTCGAGCACCGAAAGCATGTCCTTGTTCAGCTTGATGTCGTTCTGAACCTCTTTCTGCTTTTTGTTATACAGCTTGATGGAGTCCTGCAGCTGTTTTATGCGTGCGCTCGACTTGACGTCGGTGAGGTAGTCGGTGGAGAGTTCCGACGACGAGATGACGGCTCCGCCCGAGGCTTCCACCTTGAGGCTGCTCTGCATAATGGAGCGGCTGAGGCCGGTGATCATCACTTCGTTTTCGCCTTTGGCAAGGGTGGCGGTGGCGGTGTGGGTGAGTTCCGCACCTTGGTTGTAAACCACCACTTCTTTCAGCTTGGGTTTGCTGTTTATGGTATTCTGGGCGTTTGCCATTGCTGCTGTGCCGACAAGCAGGGCAGCCAAAAAGATGTATTTTTTCATAAAGCCTTGATATTTGATGTTGTTTAGGTATAACGACAAATTGTCTGTTTTATTTTGGTGAAAAGGGAAATATCTTAGTATGTTCATTTATCAGTAAAAAGGATTGGCAATGCACTGATTACCAATCCTTAACTATCAATTTAAATATGTACTCAAATAACTGATTTCGATTTTGACATTTGTTATACGTTAGGATTCAGGAACATAAATGTAAGGGCGACAATGGACGCAACTATCAGTATGACCAGTACCACTATCAAAAGTTTCACAACAAATGGCATTTTTTTGGTGTGTCCGTGTTTCTGGTGGAACTGATTAATCTGGTTTTGCATCAGTTTTATCTGGTCTTCGAGGTCGCTTCTTTCCGAAGTGAGTTTTTTGATGCTTTTCTCGCAAGCAGTTTGTTTTCCAGCAAGTTCTTTAATGTGCTCCATCAACTTTTTCTCATATTCTTTGAGTTTTTTCAGTTTTGGATCCATCGATTCTGCTGTTTCTTTTTTCGTAAGAAGGTTATTTATCTCAGTGTTGAGATTTTTCACTTCTTGTTCACGGTTTGCCTGCTCTGCGGTGAGTGTCTCGATTTCTGCGACGAGTTGCTCTTTTTTCTGCACTTGCTCCTGAAAATCGTCGATGGCTTTTTGTATCTCGGCCTTTTGTTGCGAAACGGCTGAGAACTCTTCGTTTACTCTGTTCAAAGACTCTTCGTTTTCGGTCTTCTGGGCAGTGAGATTTTGTATTGTCGATGTGAGCTGCTGCTCCTGTTCGAGCATTTGCTGTATGTTGGCAGTTGCCTCGTCGAGTCTGGCTTTTTGCTGCTGCAAATCGTCGAGTTGGGTTTTCAGGCTGCCCATATTCTCCTCCAATGAGTTTTGCTCACTGGTGAGCGATTGTATCTTATTGGCTATCTGACGTTCCTGTTCCTGCAGTTGTGCAATGGACTCGGCTTTTTGCTCAGCCTCTATCTTTTTTTGCTCTATCTCAGCATATTGTGTTTGCAGGGCTTCGAGGGTTTCTGTGCGGTTTCTTTGCTCGGCAGCGAGGGTTTCGATGCTGGCGTTGAGGGCATTTTCCTGCTCCTGCAATTTCGGAAGTATCTCCTCATACTCGACCTTTTTCTGCGAGAAAGAGGCTATTTCGTTGTTCAGGTCTTGTATTGTTTCCTCGCAACGACTCTTTTCGGAAGTCAGATTTTCGATGTTTGCAGCAAGCTCATTTTTCTGTGCCTCGAGTTTGGGGATAAGTTCCTCGCTTTCGGCCCTTTTCTGGAAAAGACCTTCATATTCGGCAGTGAAACGTTTGATAGATTCTTCTTTTTCGTTCTGCTCTGCAGTCAATTTCTCGATTGTAGCAGACAGACTTCTCTCTTGTTCCTGCAATTTTGAAAGACTCTCTTCGGTATGGGCTTTTTCCTGCATTATGCCCTCGAACTGTGTGGTAAGCTGTCTGAGAAAATTGACAGGGTTGCTCATCATTGGGGCACCAGCCTGCTGTCCAGCGGCGGGCGATTCTGTTTCGTTCATTATTTCTTCTCGTGGAGTTCCACAATTTGGACAAGCCAAATCTGTTGGTTGCATCTCACTTCCACAGTTTTTGCATTTTATTGAAGACATACTATAAAATTTTAATTTAGGGAATCCTCAAAAAACGAACATTCCCACTTATTTTCCAATAATAAAACCATTTGCAAATTTACATATTTTTTTTTACAAAAACCACTTTTTTTTTAATTATTCCAGTACTAAACGAATCTACTAATTTGCAACTTTTTGATTTTCAGTAAGAAATATTATCTACAATAATTAAGTATTTAACATTTTGGCCAACACAAAATACCCACATATACTTATAATTATAAGTTTCATCTGTTCAGCAATTCTTAAAAAAATAGAAATCCTTTATTGGAAAAACCACAAGTTAATTGAATAATAATGCATCGAAAAGACTATTTGTGCTCTTTATTTAGTCGTGTTTTTTTTGTATCTTTGCAAAATAAATAACACATTATGAAGAGACGTTTTTTCTTGGCTATCTGCCTGATTACAGCAGTTTTATACTGTTGTAGCACTTCGGTGGACAACACTGTGCAGGAGTGTTACACCTACACCGACGACTACGGTGCGGAGGTGAGCGTGCCTGTCAACCCCAAGCGTGTGGTGTCCGTTTCGCCAGCTGTGACGGAGATAATTTTCGCCCTCGGCGCCGACAGTGTCCTCGTGGGACGCACCGATTTCTGCCAATACCCCCCCGAAGCCCTTGAGATAGAGAGTATTGGCGGTATTTCCAACCTTAATGTGGAAAAAGTCATCTCGTTGCACCCCGATTTGGTGATAAGTGGCTCGATGGTGCCGCAAAAGGCTGTGGAACAGATAAATAATGCTGGTGTGCCGTTGGTGTGCGTCATCGAGAAACCCAGTTTTGAAGGACTTTTCAGCAACATCTCCGCCATCGGGAAACTGGTGGGCAGCTCCGAAACCGCCGAACGTCTCAACGACTCGCTCCGTGGCGAAGTGGAGAACATCCATCTCGACACAAACAGCACAGTGCCAACGGTTTACTACGTGGTGGGCTTTGGCAAAGGCGGCAATTTCACCGCAGGAGGCAACACCTTTATCAACGACATACTAAAACGTGCCGGATGCCGCAACATAGCTGAAAATATCGAAGGTTGGGAGTACAGTCTGGAGTCGCTGCTCATGGCCGACCCCGACTACATACTTATCCGCAAGGAGGACGCCGAAACGTTCTGCCACACAGACCCTTACACCAAACTCTCGGCAGTGCGCAACAACAAAATCATCCCCTTGGAAAGCGCCTATCTCGACCTTCAGGTGCCCCGCAATATCGAAGGACTGCTGCTGATTCATAAAAAAACGCATTGAAAACAATGATTATGACTATCCATAACAAGATAAGAGTATCTTATTATTTATACCAAAAAGCCCCGGAGGGGCTAACTCTTAATAACCCCACACAAGGAACGCAGTGTGGGGAATATAAATCGCTCACTCTCAATCCTATGGCGTGCCGAAGGTACGCCATGATGTAGAAAAGAGATACCAAATAAATACAAATAATTGTTAAATAAATTGATAATCAATAATATAAAATATATAATATGAAAAAAACAATTCTACCCATTGCCTTTGCACTGATTGCTTTGTTGGCAATTTCTTGCAATTTGTCGAACAACAAATCAGGAAACCAACAGGATGCCGAATCTGTTGAAAATCAAGAAAAAACATCCTCGGTCGCACCTATCACCCGCGACATGGAATTTATGATTTTTATGCACCGTTTCACCTCCGACCCCGATTTCCAGATGGACCACATTAATTTTCCGCTGGGACCGATGTCGAGTGCCGTTGATTTGGTGGAGCACGACGTGGACGACTTTACCGCCAAATACTGGCGACTGCAGGATATGAACGACCTTTCGGGCTATTTCACTTGGAAAAACGACAATAAGATTGTGTTTTTGGTCAACGACCACATCACCGGCGACGAATACGAATTCCTTGTTACCTACACTTTCGAGAAAATCGACGGCGACTGGTTCGTAACCAAAGGCGACTATTCGGGCAGCGGTGTGGAAGAGGCCGACGCCACCGCGGCGTATGTGAAAGACTACAACAGGGAGTACCGCGCCAAGCACAAAGGTCCGTTCGCCACATACAAATACAACGGCACGCCGGGCGACTACCCACAGGCTTCGGAGCGACTGCTCAACGATGACGACCTGAAAGGTATGTCGAAAAAAGAGCTGAGGCTGATGCGCAACGAGATTATGGCCCGCCACGGCTACACTTTCACTTCCGACGACCTTAAAAAACATTTCGAAAAGGAACTTTGGTATTTCCCGCTTTTCAGGGATGTTTCCAAAAATCTTTCCGACATCGAGAGCAAAAACGTAACTTTTATCCAACAGCACGAAAAATAGTCTAACACAATTCATTTATAGTCAATGATATATAATTGTTTCAGAAAGATATTCCCTGCTATTGTCGGTTTGGCGGCGGCCATTATTATGGTATCCTGCCACCACAAGCAGCATTTCATCACCGACGCCGACTATCGTGCGCAGGTGGAGAAGGACTTCGAAGCCCGCAAAGCCCTTGCCGCAGGCTGTGCCGACGACCTTTTCGCGGTGATGGACACCTCACTGTCGCTCGAAGAAACGGAGGCCATGCAGTTCCTCTACGCCTACATGCCCTACAGCGATTTGGCCGACTACGACGGCGATTTCTTCCTGAAGCAGGTGCGCTATGCCTTTGCCGCCCGCGACACCTTTTCGTGGGGACGCACGGTGCCGGAGGATGTGTTCCGCCATTTTGTGCTTGTCTATCGTGTGAACAACGAAAACCTCGACACCGCACGTATGTTTATTTTCAATGAGCTGAAAGACAGAGTAAAAGGAATGTCGATGTACGACGCCGCTTTGGAGGTGAACCACTGGTGCCACGAAAAAGTGACCTATCGTCCCAGCGACATACGCACCTCCGCACCGTTGGCCACCATACGCACCGGCTACGGACGCTGTGGCGAGGAATCCACGCTTCTGGTTACGGCATTGCGCGCCGTGGGCATCCCCGCCCGCCAGTGCTACACCCCGCGTTGGGCACACACCGACGACAACCACGCATGGGTTGAAGTATGGGTGGACGGCAAATGGTACTATCTCGGTGCCTGCGAGCCCGACGCCAAACTCAACATGGCGTGGTTTACCATCCCCTCAACACGCTGCATGATGGTGCATACCAAGGCTTTCGGTCGCTACAAAGGCGACGAGGAGGTGGTGCGACGCACCGGACTTTACAGCGAACTGAACCTGCTCAGCCACTACGCCGACACCCGTCATATTACAGCCACCGTGCAGGACAAGGATGGCAAGCCTCTGAAAGACGCGCAGGTGAAATTCAAACTCTACAACTACTCCGAATACTACACCCTAGCCACCATGGCCACCGACGCCGACGGTCAGGCTTCCATAACCACTGGCTTGGGCGACCTGCTGGTTTGGGCCTGCAAGGATGGCAATTACGGCTACGCCAAAATCGATGTCCGCAAAAACGACAAGATAACCCTCAAACTGACACGCACCGAAGGCGTTGAATATGTTGAAAATCTGGAAATTAACCCGCCCATGGGCAAATTCCGCGAGGACGATGTTACCGACGAGGAACTGGCCGCCAACGCCCGCCGTCTCGCCTACGAGGATTCGATGCGCAACGCCTATCTGGCAACGTTTCCAACCATATCAACGGCTGGGGTAGAGACGCACGACCGTGCGTCTCTACAGCCAAACCCCAACCTGACCGACAAACAATTACAGGAAATTATCCGCAAATGCGAGGGCAATTATGCGGAAATCATCAAATTCCTCAATAACCATGCGGATGAAAAATTGGCAGGGGAAGAATCGGTTGTATTTGATTTATATCCGGATGTTTGTCACGAAACATGGGAGAAGTGGAATGTTTTATATGATTATCTTTGTTCTTTCAGTGATAAGGATTTACGCGACATTACCGCAGATGTGTTGGAGGCGCATTGTGTTATTCCGTCAATGATTTTTGTAGGATGGGACTATGAAATATACAAAAAAGGCATCCTGCCCGCACGCATCAGCAACGAGATGGTGCGGCCATACCGCAAGGAGCTGCTTTCCGTTTTCAGAGACTTCACCGCTGACAGCATCCTTCGTTGGACTGCCAAAAATATCATCGTGGACGACACTGGCAACTATTACCGCTGTCCCATCTCGCCCGTGGGCGTTTACAAGCTGCGCCACGCCGATGCGCACAGCCGCGACATTTTCTTCATCGCCGCTTGCCGCTCCGCAGGAATTCCGGCCTACATGGACAACGCCACGGAGCAGCTGTTTGTATATGACGACAATAAAAAGAATTGGCAGATTGTCTCCTTTGCCGAAAGGCAGGAGCCGGCCAAAACCGGGAAACTGCGTCTCGAATACCACGGTACTGCCAAACTTAAACCGCAGTATTGGAGCCATTTCACCATCGCCAAGTTTGAGAACGGCGATTTTGTCACCTTCGACTACGAGAACGACCCGCGCGTGGCATCGTTCCCTGTTACCTTGGAGTTGGAGGCGGGCTATTACATGCTCTCAACCGGCAACCGCTACAGCGACGGTGCCGCCCTTTCGCGGCTGGAGTTCTTTAATGTGCCCGAAGGGGAGACTATCACCAAGGAGCTGGTGATCCGTCCGTTGGAGGCACGCCCCGGCATGGTTTACGGTTGTGTGACACCGGATATGCGCGTTTCCATTAATTCGGAGCAGCACAGCCTTCCCGAACTGCTTGGGAAAAATCCGCTGGTGCTCTGCTACATCGAGCCGGACCGCGAGCCGACCAAGCATCTGCTGAACGAACTGTCCGCCATGCAGAAGACTTTTGACGAATGGAAGATTCCCTTCCTCATGGTGGTTCCAGAAGGGGAGGAGCGTGCTTTTGACCCGAAGCGGTGGCACCTGCCGCACGACACCAAGGTGGCTGTGGATTCCAACGGGTTGCTGCTGGAGCGTCTGGCCGCAGAAAAAATCTGTTTCAAGACGGTCAGCCGCCCGCTGGTGCTGATTGTCCGGCCTGACGGAAAGGTGACCTTCAAAAGCGAAGGCTACCGCATCGGAACGGCGGAACTGATTTTTAAGTCGTTGTGATTAATTTCGGTGTTGGTTTTCTAAACTTGATATCACAATTTGTGATTTCAAGTTGGTATTTGCTTCTTCATCGGTTTTATGTTGCGAAACGACAGAAAAAAACTCTTTTCTGTCCATTTGGAACATAAAATCCTCTGGAAACCGTTCGATGTTTCGTCTTACCGCTTGGTTCAGCACACGTGTCTCCACGCCGTACAACTCCGCCAGGTCGCGGTCAAGCATGACGCGCTGCCCACGGATTACGTAGATGCGCTTCTTGATGATTTCAACGTTTGAGGTTTGGGTTGTCAGATCAGTGTTGTCCATTTTTTTTCTTTTTTTGTGTCTGCAAAAGTACTGCTTTTTTGGATACGTGCGGCGCATATTTCTAAAAATATCAATGCCCGTATCCGGATTTTGATTACTTTTGCACTGTCGTTTGTTTTAATGGTTTAATTATATCAACGTGGAAACGAAGTTGAAAGGATCTTTAGATTGGGTAGCGATTATTTCTATTGGCTTGGGATTTTCTTTTCCTTTGATATTAATGCGTTTGGATTTGAATTTGAAAGCATTTTGCATACTTGCAGGAGTCATTTATTTCTTGTCCATATTTATTTTCAGGATTTTTACTTTTCACGATGAATATTATGAAGCGTATTTTCCCACTCGTATTCTTTTCCGGAGAAAAAAAATATATTACAAGGAATTGGAATATGTGAGATACGTCAGTGGAGTAAGGGGAGGGGCATCCTTTCAAATGTCCAAATACGGTCATCGCGGATTCTATGCTCTGAAATATGAGGTGCCATGCCTTAATGTAAAAAAATTCGAATCATTAATTAACTTTTTTAAAACAAAAGACATATCTGTTATTGTTTACAATAAAGATTATCTTAATGAGAAAGAAAGGGAAATTCTTAAAAAAGCGTACCCGGATATATTCAAAGAACCTGAAATCAAAACATTCATTAATTACAGGTGGTGATGCTTGGTTTCATTGAGCGCCTTTTTTTTGGCTAAAAGTGGCAATAATATGTCAGTTGTAGCCAAAAATAATTCATTCATCAAATAATTTATTAATAATTATGTTACTTGTTATTAAGCTGTTATAATAAGTATTCTTTTTTGGTATGCGATTTGAAACGAGTGAAATCAGCACCTGTTTTTGCGTAGGAAAACAATTGCCCAGCTCCTCCGCCCTGTGACGAAGTTTGTCCGCTTCCTGCTTTGTGATGCTGTATGGTTTGGAGGTGTATTTCATTTCGCACAATGAGACTACCTTGTCCGCCCGTTCAATAACCATGTCCATCTGTGCGCCGGGTGTCAGTAACGGATATGTTTTTGTTGCAATCCCATTGATGCCGAGCGCCTTGTGTATGGCATGGACATGTGCAAAGCAAAGTCTTTCAAAACTAAGTCCAAGCCATGTGTTGTGTCGGGGTGTGGCTTGAAGGTGCAGCCATGTATCGCGGTCAAGAAGGTGTTGGCCGTCAATGAATTGGAAATAAAATAGGCTGTAAAAGTCATTAAGTTGGTACAATGGTGATTTGCCTCTGACAGTTCTGTAACGGCAAATGAAACTGCATTGTTCCAGTTCATCCAATCTTCGTGTCAGACCGCCTCCATTACTCAAACCTGTCGCTTTAACGATGTCATCACGGGTGAATCCGTTGCGTTTTTTGCTTAGTGCGGAAATGATTTTTACATAATCATCCGATTTCTTAAAAAGGGATTTGTATAGTGTGCCAAATTCGTCCTTAAGTAGTGCGTTTGGCGCAAAAAAGAGTCTGTCAACGTTTTGTGCGAGACTTATGGAACGATCCAACAGGTGCAGATAGTAGGGGATGCCACCCATTATCATGTAGCATTCGGCAATCAGATTCTCATTCCAGCGTATGCCCTGTGAATAAAGGTACGATTTGGTTTCTGCAAGCGTGAACGGGTTCAGATGCAGATGGCATGTCAGACGGTTGTGCAATCCTCCCTTATCCTGAATGATGTTTTTAACCATCCATGAGGCAGCACTTCCGCATACGATGAACAATAGGTTTTGTTGCATACAGCCCCAACTGTTCCAAAACAGGTCGATTGCTTTCAGAAATTCCGATTTTTGCGTGTCCATCCATGGCAGTTCATCCAGAAACACCACTTTTTTGCGCTGTCGTGACTGTTTGATTACCTCTTTAAGCAAATCAAAGGCCTCGTACCAGTCCTTGGGTTGTTTTGACTTCGATTTGCCGTATGAACATATTGATTTGTAAAAGTTTTTCAACTGCTCGTTCCTGTTTCCACGTGCAATGCCTGTGGCGTAAAAAGTGAATTTGTCTCGAAAAAAGCCACGTATCAACCATGTCTTGCCTACACGTCTGCGTCCATATATCGCAACAAACTCCGCTTGATTTGACGTTTTCAATCTCTTTAATTCATCTATTTCTTGTTTTCAATCCGTTTCCGAGGTGTCTCCGGTTGTACCCGCAGTTGGTCCAAGAGCCATAGTAAAAAATATCAATGCCCGTATCCGGATTTTGAGTATCTTTGCAAAATAAATGACATGCCGTATGAAAAGGAAGAACGACTCTGACATTGAGCTTTTAAAGGAGGAACCGTTATGGACATAGAACTCTTTCGCGAACATTGCCTCTCCCTGCCGCAGGTGACGGAGGATTTCCCCTTTGACGAGACTCTGCTGGCCTTTCGGGTGAAAAACCACATTTTCGCCTGCATCGGCCTGGACCATCCGCAATTGGCCACCATGAAGTGAGATCCGGAATA
>JAEEGK010004187.1_pt1 | contig 35552 bp, 35 predicted proteins | sample 8958771 | NCBI WGS metagenome assembly JAEEGK01 (sample SAMN16246547, study PRJNA631951) | gut metagenome | biome: gut microbiome; feature: rumen; material: SC-attached | host: Bos | place: Iran: Karaj | collected 2018-10 | reverse complement strand
GCTGCCCTCATCTGCACCAACGAGGAACTGGTGATTGCCCGCGATACCATGCATTTAGTACTTGAAAACCAAGAATAAGAAAATGATTACCAATTTTAACGATCTGTTTACCGAGCTCAAGGCACAGGGCATTTGCAAGAAAATGGTAGCTGCCTGGGGCGTGGATTCCCACACCATTGAGGCCGCTTCCCTGGCTTCTGATATGGGTTTTGTGAAAGTAACCCTGGTGGGAGACTCCGACCTCATAGCCAAGGTGTGCCAGGAGTGCAAGGTTGATATGGGTAAGTTTGAGATTGTGGACGTAAAAGACGAGCTCAAGGCCGTGGCCGAGGCTGTCCGTATGGTTCACGACGGTGAGGGCGATGTCCTTATGAAGGGCCTCTGCTCCACCGATAAGTTCCTCCGCGCCATCCTCAACAAGGAAGTGGGTCTGCTGCCGGCCAAGGGCCTGCTCTCCCACGTGGGCGTGATTGAGAACCCCAACTACCACAAGCTCATCTTCATCACCGATATGGCCGTGATCCCTCAGCCGGACTTCCGCCAGAAGGTCAAGATGGCCGGTTTCGTGACCGGTGTGGCCCGCAGCTTTGGCATTGCCACTCCCAAGATTGCCTTCATCGCCGCCTCCGAGCAGATGCTGGACAGTATGCCCGCCTGCATCGAGGGTGCTATGCTGGCCAAGATGTGCGACCGTGGTCAGATCAAGGCCATTGGTGACGGCCCGCTGGCCCTGGATGTTGCCATCGACCAGGAATCCGTAGAAATCAAGAAGCTCAAGAGCCCCGTGGCCGGAGACGCCGACTGCCTCCTGTTCCCCAATATCGAGAGCGCCAACGTATTCTGGAAGACCAACTCCAAACTGGCCAAGGACGTTCGTCAGGCCGGTTTCCTGGTAGGTACCAAGGTGCCCTGCATCCTGGCCTCCCGCGCCGATTCCGTAGATGTCAAGTTAAATTCGATTGCTTCGGCAGTCATGTCTGTTAAATAAATATGAGAAAATACATTGTAGCGGGCAACTGGAAAATGAACACCACCGTGCCCGAAGGCGTAGAACTCGCCAAGGCTGTTGTGGAGAAAGCCCAAAATCTCCCCGCAAACGTTGAACTGGTTGTTGCTCCTCCTTTCACCCACCTGGCCCCTGTAGCAGAGGTCCTCAAGGGTTCCAAGGTACAGCTGAGCGCCCAGAACTGCGCAGACCACGAGAAAGGTGCCTACACCGGCGAAGTAGCCGTGAATATGCTCACTTCCCTGGGTTGCCAGTACACCATCCTGGGTCACTCCGAGCGTCGTCAGTACTACGGAGAGACCGATGAGAAGCTGGTCGTGAAGACCCAGCTGGCCCTGGCCGCCGGTCTTAAGGTGATCCTCTGCGTAGGTGAGAACCTGGAAGAGCGCGAGGCCAACAAGCACTTTGAGGTGGTTACCGCCCAGACCAAGAACGTCCTTTACAACTTCACCGCCGAAGATATGAAGAACGTGGTCATTGCTTACGAACCCGTTTGGGCCATTGGTACCGGCAAGACCGCTACCGCCGAGCAGGCTCAGGAAATCCACGCTTGCATCCGCAACGTCATCGAGTCCAAGTTTGGTGCTATGGTGGCCAACGATATGACCATCCTCTACGGTGGTTCCTGCAAGCCCTCCAACGCCAAGGAGCTCTTTGCCCAGAAGGACATTGACGGTGGCCTCATTGGTGGCGCCGCCCTCAAGGCCGAAGACTTCCTGGGTATTGCCACTTCCTTCTAATATAAGGAAGCAACCCCAATAAAAAAGACCGTCGTCTGACGGTCTTTTTTTGTTACCCCAAATACTTGATGGCCATCATTGTGAGGTCGTCGCTTTGGTCGGCCCCGTTCACAAAGGAATGTACCGAGGTGGTTACCTTCTGGACAAACTCGGTAGGGGAGCTTCCGTTGGCGGCCTTGGCTGCCTCGAAGGTCTGGTCCATTCCAAAGAGGTCGTGGTTGGCGTTTTCGGCCTCTGTCAAGCCATCCGTGTACAGGAAGAGGGTGGTGCCGGGTTTTAGCTGGGCTTCCTGCTGGGTGAACTGGGTGTCGGGCATAACGCCTGCGGCCAAGTTGGAATCTACCGGCAGGTATTCTGCGCTGCCGTCCGGGCCCAGGACAATGGGGGCGTCGTGGCCGGCGTTGCAGTAGGTGAGGTGCCCCGACTGGTCCAGGATGCCAAAGAACATCGTCACAAACATCAGGGAGTCGTTGTTGGTGGCCAGGCTGTTGTTGAGGGTTTCCATAATGGCGGCGGGACGGTTGTCCTTGGCGGCCAGGGAACGGAAGAGGGCGCTGGTAACAGCCATCACCATAGCGGCGGGAACGCCCTTGCCGGAAACGTCTCCTATGCAGAAGAAGAGCTGATGGTCTTTGATAAAGTAATCGTAGAGGTCTCCTCCTACCGTCTTGGCAGGGGTCAGGGAGGCGTAGATGTCCATATCCACGCGCTCCGGGATGGTCTTTGGCAGCATCGAGTTCTGGATGTCACTGGCAATGTGCAGCTCGCTCTCTATGGCGGCCTGCTTGGATGTGGCGTCCGTGAGCTCATTAATATAGGTAGTGAGCGACTGCTGCATATTCTCAAAGGAGTCTCGCAGCTGGTGGATTTCGTCGTAATGGGTGAGCTCTGGGAGTTTGGTGTCAAAGTGTCCCTTGGCCACTTCTTCCGTAGAACGTACCAGGTACTTGAGCGGCTGGGTGGTGTTCCGGATGGAGCGTCTGAAGAAGATGGCGGCAACCAGCAGGCCCAGGCCCTGCAGCAGGAGGATGAAGATGCCCAGCAACACGCCCGGAAGGACAATGCTCTTCTGGGTCACCACCACGGCGGCCGACCATCCCGTGTGCTTGAGGGTGGAGTAGAACACCATAGACTTGATGCCGTCTATCCGGGCCACGCCGTCTCCGTGTTCTCCGGCCAGCATCTTGAAACCAATGGTCTCGTAGTTGGAGTTTCCCTTGGAATCAATGTGGTTGAAGTAGTTGTCGTGGAGGATGCGTTTGGGATCCGGGTGCACCAGGTATTCTCCGTTTCGGCTTAAAATGAAGCAGTAGGCGTTGAGCTCCTCTTTGTCCAGGAGGGGTCTGGAGAAGATGCTCAGGTGGCTGATGCTGCCGCCCAGGTTGAACTCCTTAACCTTTTCCGTGAGGTCGGTGAGGGACATATCGGCGCAGAATACGCCAACCACTTCTCCCTTGTCTTTGATGGGCAGGACGTAGGAGCAGAGGATTTCTTCGGCCCCGGTGTCGTCGTAGTACGGCTCCGACCAGTAGCCGCCGCTTACGTGCTGGATGCCCTGGGTGTACCACTCCGATTTGGTGTAGTCGTGGGAGGCCGAACCCAGCTGCCGGGTATAGATGGTGCCGTCTGCATTCTGGTGGGCGTACGGCTCAAACCAATAGCCTTTTTTGGGGTAATAATTGGGAACAAAGGCAACGGCCATACCCACAATGTGGGGGTTGAGCTTGAGCTCGTTGGCCAGGATGGGATACAGGGTGTCCGGGTTGTCCAGATGCTCGTGAATCTCGTCCACGTTGTTCATAGAGGTGGTTTCCACCAGGTTGAGCATACCTTCCAGCTGCTCATCCGTGATGCTCAGGATATCCTGGTAATGGTCCTTCATCATAGACAGCGAACCTCCCGCCGAGAACACAAAGATCAGGAAGGAGGCTATGGTCATAGTGACCAGCATCACAAGCAAAATGCTGCGCGTTAACCTGCCAGAGAAGGAGTGGAGCTGTGGTTTCATCACCCAAAGTTACAAACTTTTTGAAATAATTGTTACCTTTGTGAAGCTTATTAACACTATTCAAATGAAAAGATTCGTACTTGTCCTGGGCATTCTGTTTGCCGCAGTTTCTTCGGCCCGTGCCCAGTACGATTATCCCGCTTTCATGGGAACCGTGGGTGTGTCTTACAGCCCTGTTTTCAACGTGTCCACGGGCGGTGGCCAAAAGGAAACTGTGTTTTTCAACGGCTTTGGCCTGTCCTGGACCAACGCCCATGCCATTTCCCGGAACAAACCGTTCTATGTGGGCTATGGCCTTGGTGTCCAGTATGCCACGCACGTGAATAAAGAGGAATTGGGTAAGGCCGATACCCAGAATATCAGCCTCAAAGCCCCTGTGGACTTCCTGTACCGCTACGAGAATCCGAATTTTGATCTTCTCATCATTCCCCATCTGGGCCTGGATGTCAATTATTACCCTATGTTCCGGGTTGTAAAAACCCCGGCTGACGGTAGCAAAACAGAGGTCCAGGATATGTTCGACGTGGAATTTGAGCCCGGTCATCGTATGAGCCATGTTACCGGCGGCCTTCACGTGGGCGCCCGTTTCCAGCTGGATCACTTTTTCGTGGACCTGACCTACGAGCTCCCCGCCGTGGGTCTCTACTACAGTAAGCTGTACAGAGTCTACGAGCGCCAGATCCACATCACCGCCGGCTTTGCTTTCTAAGCAAGTCCCAGCCAACTTACAGGGGAAGGTCTTCACGCCTTCCCCTTTTTTTGCAAAATATTGTGTATATTTGTGTGAACCACAAATAATAACATCATGAAACGTTTTCTTATACCGGTGCTGATGCTGCTATGCGTATGTGCCTGGGGGCAAGATGACGAGCAGCTGTTGTGTGGCTGGATCCAGACCATCGCTTCCGATGAGATGGGCGGCCGCAAACCTATGACAGAGTACGAAACCCGTACGGTTAACTATTTGGCGAAGGAATTGGAGCAGATGGGACTGGAACCTGCATTTGACGGCAGCTGGTTCCAGCCGTTCCAGATTATTGCCGTCACGGCCAAGCCGGAAGGCAACAAAGTAACGGTGAAAGGAAAGAAAAAGGCCGAACTGAACTACCCCGATGATTTGATCTTCTGGACGGCAAGGGCCACCAACAAGATTGATTTACCCAAGGCCGAATTTGTCTTCTGCGGCTTTGGCATCCACGCTCCGGAGTATGGATGGGACGACTACGAGGGCATAGACGTGAAGGGAAAGATTGTGATTGCTATGGTCAACGACCCCGGCTACTACGATGCCAGTCTCTTCCGCGGACGCAATATGACTTATTATGGCCGATGGCTGTACAAGTTTGAAGAAGCCATCCGCCAGGGTGCCGCCGGCTGTCTGGTGCTGCACAACACCGAGGCCGCCAGTTACGGCTGGCACGTGTGTGTGAACGGACATATGTCCGACAACCTGGCCCTGTACGACCCCGTGACCCGCAATGCCGACAACCTGGCCATCAAGGGCTGGCTGCGGGAAGACGGAGCCCGCAAGCTCTTTTCCGCTGCCGGAATGGATATGGACGCCGCCCTGGCCGCTGCCAAGAAGCCCGGCTTCAAGAGCTTCCCGCTCAAGGTGAAGGGAGACGTGAAGATGGACGTCAACTACAAAGTCCAGGAGACCCGCAACGTGGGCGCCTTCCTTCGCGGCACAGACCAGGCCGATGAAGTGGTGGTGCTCTGCGCCCATTGGGATCACCTGGGCATCGGCACCCCGGACGAGACCGGCGACGCCATCTACAACGGCGCGGCCGACAATGCCACCGGTATGGCGGGCGCGCTGCTTTCGGCCCTTAAATTTACCCAGCTGCCGCACAAGCCGCACCGGAGCGTCCTTTTCCTCTTCCCTTCTTCTGAGGAGAGCGGGCTGTTTGGTTCCGAGTACTACTGCGCCAATCCGGTTTTCCCGCTGGCTAAGACCGTGGCCTGCCTCAATTATGAGAGCATCGGCCCGGCCGAACTTACCAAGGATCTGTCTATTCTGGGAGGCGGCGCAAGCAAGCTGGACAGCTACTTTGAGGCCGCCGCAGCCGAGCAGGGCCGCTACATTTTCTATGACAACGACAACTCCGACGGCTGGTTCTTCCGCTCCGACCACTACAATTTTGTGAAGAAAGGCATTCCCGCCGTGGTCTGGGAAAACGGTAAGGATCTGGTGGATCCGGCCCATCCCAACAAGTACCCTATGCCCGTGTGGTACCACAAACCCTCCGACGAGTATCGTCCCGACTGGGACCTCTCCGGCACCCTGGCCAACGTCCGCCTCCTCTTCAGCGTTGCACAGGCTTTGGCCAACACGGACGAAAGACTATAAAGCGAATCTATGATGAAAAGACTATCCCTCCTTATTGCCGCACTGCTGGTTATGGCTTCGGCCGCTTTTGCCCAGCAGCGAGGTGAGCAACCCAGCCATGAGCAGATGCAGGCGTATCTCCGTACCCTGACCTCCCATCCCGACCAACATATCCTTACTCCGGACCCGGAAGCGGCCAAAGTGAGCCCTTACCGCGGCACTAAGAACTATGGTAAGCGCATTGCGGTCTTTGGCGGCTCCCTCTCCGTGAACAAGGAGTCCGATGCAGCCAAGCAGATGTGGGCCAACCTTCTGAATGCAGAGGTGACCACTTATGGAGTTGGCGGTGCTGGTTTCTCCTGTGAACAGGGTTACACCCTCCAGAAGCAGGTAGATACGGCAGGGGTGTACGATGTCTATATCTTATGGGCATCCACCAACGACTACACCAACAGCCGGGAGTGCGGCACGTGGAAGGATTACACCGCTTATGATGGCTTTGATGAGTCCAAGCTCACCACCCAGTGCGGCGGCATCAATTACTGCATCCGTAAGCTTATGGAGAAGAACCCGCAGGCAGAGATCTACTTCTTTACCTCCCTACGCTTCTTCGGAAGCGATGCCGGGCATAATCCCTTCTCAGAAGAGCCCAACAAGACCGGCAAGACCTTCTCTGAGTATATCGACGCCCAGAAAGCCTGCTGCGCCCACTACGGAGTTCCCGTACTGGACCAGTTCAACCTTCAGGGCATCAACGAGTTCAATTGCCGTCTCTATTACCAGCGTGACCTCCTCCATATGAACGAAGACGGTTATAGAAAGATAGGTCCCGTCCAAGCCTCCTTCCTCTCCAACGGAAGGTAAGGTACGGTCACAAAAAAAGAGAGAACGAAATCGTTCTCTCTTTTTTTGTGAGGACACGCAGATTTGAACTGCGGACCTCTTGCCTGTCAAGCAAGCGCTCTAAACCAACTGAGCTATGCCCTCAAAAGGACTGCAAAGATAGGTAAAAAGAACGGATGCTCCAAATTTTTCTGCATCAATTGACCACTACCTCGTCCAGGAAGTGGAAGCCGCGGGTGGGATGGGCCACAAAGCGGACGTAGCGGGCCTGGGCGTTGATGGGAGTGCCAAAGAGGACGTAGCTCTGGCAAGGCTCCTGAATCTCGTTGGGGATGGTGGCTACCTGCTCGAAGTTTTCGCCGTCGGAAGATAGCCAGACTTCTACGCTCTTAGGGAGGTAGATGCCGGGGCCGGGCTCGCAGAGGAAGGTGCCGCCCACATAGTGGACCGGCTGCACGCTCTCCAGATCAATGACCACGTCAATGTCTGTGAGGAAGCCCTGCCAACGGCCGTCTCCATAGGACCAGCCGCCGCAGATGCCGTCCGTGAGGGTGGTCTCCCTGGCGGCGGGATAACCCCGGTTCCACAGTTTGTTGTACTTAACGGGTTTGCCCAGTGCCAGGTGTTTGACACCGTTCTTGTAGGCCGGACGCTCGCCGTATTCCTTGTGGAGGTCGAAGGCGTGGTAGCCGGCGGCAATGAGGTTATCGTTCCAGCGGGTTACGCGCTCGCGGAAGTTGTCCTTCCGGGAAGGCTGGGACCAGCCCACTTCGGCAATGGCGGCAATGCGGGGATACATCATGTATTCGTAGTGCTCGTTGGTGGGGATTCTTTCGGCCCAGAGGTTGCCCTGCACGCCCAGAAGGTGCATCTGTGCCTCTTCGGGCATTCCTTCCATGGGCTCGTAGGAATGGGCTACGTCCAGGGAAAGGAAGCCTCCCCAGCCTTCCGGCTCATAGATGGGGGCGTCCTGCACTTTGTCCAGGTAGCAGTAGCGGCCCGGGGTCATTACGGCGTCGTGGCCCTGTTGGATGGCTTCCAGACCGCCTTGGGTGCCCCGCCAGCTCATGACGGTGGCATTGGGGGAAAGGCCGCCTTCCAGAATCTCGTCCCAGCCCAGGAGCTGACGGCCACGGGCGTTGATAAAGCGCTCGATGCGTTTGATCAGGTAGCTCTGGAGCTCTTCTACGTTGGCCAGTCCTTCGGCCTTCATCCGGGCCTGGCAGTCCGGGCACTCTTTCCAGTGGCTCTTGTCGGCCTCGTCTCCTCCCACGTGGATGTACGGAGACGGAAAGAGTTCTATCACTTCTTCCAAAACGCCTTCCAGCAGTTCAAAGGTGGCTTCCTTGCCGGGGCACAGCTCGTAGCTTCCTTCCCGGCAGCCCACTTCCGGATAGGCAAAGACCACTTCCCGGCTATGGCCGGGCATCTCAATTTCCGGAATCACGTTGATGTGCAACTGGGCCGCCCGGTCCAGGATTTCGCGGATATCGGCCTTGGTGAGATAGCCTCCACGGGCTTCCGGGGCACATTCCTGCGAGTACTGACGCCCCTGGTCGCACCAGTCCTGCCAGGTTTCACCCACTCTCCAGGCGGCCTGCCGGGTGAGAAGGGGATACTTGTCTATCTGCAGACGCCAGCCGGCATCGTCGGTCAGGTGCATATGGAACTGGTTGATCTTGAGACTGGCCAGCGCTTCCAGCTGCTTGAGGATGAAATCCTTGTCGCGGAAATGGCGGGAGACATCCATCATAAATCCGCGATACTGGAAACGGGGATAATCGTATACCGTTCCGCAGGTCTCCATCTGCTTGAGGGTCTGCAGCGCATAGAAATAACCGGTTTCCGTATTGGCCTCCACCTTATAGCCCTTGGGGGTAACGGTAAGCAGATATGCCTGCTCACGGGCATAGGCCGGCAGTTCGGCGGTCTTTTTGGCAAAGGCCTTGCCGCCAATCTTGCGGGACAGTTCTTTGGTAAGGTTGGGAGTTCCAGGGGCCGAAGTCATCTCCAGCGGAGCCGGAACCTGCCCAAAGGCCGAAACCATCAAAGCCACACCGGCCAACAAGGAAAGGAATAGACGTTTCATAAGAATAGTTATATGGTTAATACACAAAGATACGCATTATTTCTTTTTTCGTATATTAGCAGAAAATAAACTATTGATATGAAATCCAAGCGTATCTTATCCTTCGTGGCGGTCCTTGCCCTTCTGGCGGGCTGCGGCATGAAGGTCAACAAGACCGCACTGAAGGTGATTGTCTCTGCCAGCACCAAGGTGAAAACATCGGCCTGTTATGCGGATTCCTGCGAGAACCGCATAGGGGTGGCCTATGTGGAAGGCGGTGCAGCCGGACAAGTGGTGGATATCTACTATGCAGACCAGGCGATCCGCAAGGATGCCGTCCTGATTGTCATCCATGGCGGGTTCTATGTGGGCGGAGACCGCCGGAACAGCCGCCCCCTGGCTTCTGTCTTCTTGAAAGACGGCTTTGATGTGGTGCTCCTGGAATATCGCCTGAACAACGGCAAACTGGATGTGAGCGACGAACTGAGCGACTGCGCCGCCGCCCTCGATTACCTTTCCGTCCATGCCGATGAACTGGGCCTGAACCGGGACCGCATGTTCCTGACGGGTGATTCGGCCGGGGGACACCTGGCCCTGTATATGGCCGAAGGCTCCGAAGATCGGACCCTTCCTATCCATACTGATCATTTCGTGACAAGGGGAACCCTCCTGAACTGCCCTGCCTACGACTACGCCTCTTTCTCCAACCCGGAAGGCTTTACGGTGGGCGCCCTGGAGTGGTTCATCGGCCCGCGATACCAGGATAAAGACTGGCTGGTATCCGTTTCTCCCAGAACATTCCTGGACCGCTATACGGGCCCTCTTTTCCTCTCTACCTGCACCCGGGACTTCATACGCAGCCAGTTCCTGACCCTTAAGGCAGACTGTGATGCCCTAGGGCGCCCCGTGGATTTTGTGGACATTGAGTCCGATGACCGGGCGGTTGGCCATGTCCACAATGTACTCAATCCCAACCTCCCCGAATCCCGGCTTGTCAATGACCGCATGGTAGCCTTTATGAACGGGGTCCTGAATGAGTAAAAAATAGGCTGACCGTGATGGCCAGCCTATTTTTTTGTATCGGGGGAGAAGCTATTTGACTTCTGTCAGTACCATTTCCAGGGAGGCGTTGTAGTCCTGGTCGTTGTGAGTCATGCTGGCCTTGGCAGTGACCTTGCAGGTGTTGCCTTCGAAGGTTACGGTGCCGGTGAACTTGCCGTTCTTTACGAAAGGAATGTCATCTGCGTTGAAGCCGAAGGAAATGTTGGTGCTGGTGAGGCTGTAGGATCCTACGAAAGAATCGGCCTGGCTGAAAGCGACGGCGATGGAACCGGCGCCGGTGATGCAGACTTCCTGGACAGAGTACTTGAGCAGTTCTTCCTTCTCCTGGGCGCTGAGGCTGATATAGTCTTCGGTCCAGGTGATGATCTCGTTCATGTTAAGGCCACTGTTGAATACCTTTTCGGCACCGGCCTGGCCAAAGGAGCCGCCGGAGATGCCAATGATGGTCTTCCCAATCTTCCAGTTCCGGCACAGGTTGTCGTGGGGCGTGTCGGAAGTGGTGGTAGGCTTGATGGTGGCAGAGGCTGTTACAGGGCTGCCTCCGGCCGTTTCGGTGGTGATGGTAACCTGGTTGCCGTTAATGGTGACATGGCCGAAGCCATCGAGGTTGAAGGTGCCGTTGGTGTAGGTATAAGTGCCATAGATGACGTGGTTGTCTGAACTGGCAACGGCCTTGACAGAGGGTTGGAGGAGTACAATGTAACGTCCGGCTTCGGATAGCTCGATGGATTTAAGACCGTAAGCACCCAGAACAGCGGGCGTGTTGAAGGTGATAACCTGGGCCAGAGCCTTGGTGGCGGGTTCATCCATTTTGTTTTCATTTCCTTTATTGCAGGAAACCGGAACGATCATGAGGGCTGCCAGAGCCCAGGCAATAAACTTTTTCATAGTGTTTTAGAATATGCGTACAAAGACATTAATTTTCATCATGGGGAGAATCGGGAAGCCGCAGATCTTGTCTACCCATCCGTCGTCCATCTGCCTTCCTTCATCGTTAACCAGCTGCTTGCTGGTAATGACGGCGGGGTCTCCCTTTTCGTTGCGAAGGTAGCTGTAAGACTGCAGCTTCATACCGCCGGTGATGAGGACACCCATGTCAAAGGTGACGCGGACACGGCTGTCGGGTTTGATGGCACGGCCGAAACCGATGCCCAGGTAAGGCGTGAAGACGCCGGTCTTGACATCGCCATGGACAAAGCCCTTGGGATCGGTGGAGATGCTTATCTTGTCGGCTCCCTCACCGTAAGTGATAGCCAGGGTTGCGTAGTCGGACGGGTTGAGGGCTTTGCTGAGGTCGGCGCTGGCGTGGAAAATCTTACCGGCACCAATGTAGGCGCCCACGGTAAAGTGGAAGCCGGTCTTCTTGCCGGGGAAGATATCGGCCAGAATCTTTCCTTCACCTCCCTTCCAAAGAGTGGCCGAGATAGGAGTATTGCTGAGGTCACGTTTTGTTCCTCCCATTTCAACGCTGCCTAAATCCAGATTTCCTTTATAAGTATAAGGGAAGAGGGAATAGCCGGCGCGGAACTGAACGAAGGGGGTCATAGGAAGAGCCGCCTCCACACCGATACCATCTAAACCCAGAGTAACACCCACAGCAACGTGGTTGGCAATTTGTTTGTCTTGAGCATTGGCGGTAATTCCCGTGAGGGCAATGGCCGCAGCAAGAAGAATGGAAATAGTTGTTCTCATAGGATGATATTAATTAAAGGTTATCTTCAAAGTATTGGGTAATTTTGTCCATAAGATGGAGACGGTTGCGGCCGGCCACATTGTGCTGGGCAACGGGGTAGGGGAAGTAGTCCACCGGGATATCCAGGTCAATGCACTGCTGGATAAAGCTGAGGCTGTGCTCCCACACCACGGTGTCGTCTATGGCACCCTGGCAGATGAGGAGTTTTCCCTTGAGGTTCCCCGCTTTATTGATGAGAGAGGTGGATTCAAAGCCCTCGGGGTTGGTCTGGGGGTTGTCCATATAACGCTCTCCGTACATAATCTCGTACCACTTCCAGTCAATGACGGGACCGCCGGCCACGCCCACCTTGAACACGTCGGGATAGGTGGTGAGGAGGCTGATGGTCATAAAGCCGCCGTAGCTCCAGCCGTGCACACCAATGCGGGAGGCGTCCACGAAAGGCTGGCTGCGGAGCCAGTCAATGCCCACCATCTGGTCTTCCATCTCGGCCTTTCCGCACTGACGGTTGATGGCCTGCTCAAAGGCGGCGCCGCGGTTCTGCGTGCCGCGGTTGTCCTGGATGTACACCAGGTAGCCGTCCTGGGCCATATACATCTCCCACATACGGATCTGGGCCAGCCAGCTGTCCTGAACCATCTGGCTGTGAGGACCACCGTAAACATAGAGGATCACAGGGTATTTCTTGGCGGGATCAAAGTCCTTGGGGTAGATGAGGCGGTAGTAGTTCTCAAACTGGCCGTCGGCACTGGGAACGGTGCCCAGCTCCACCTGGCAGGAGTTGTAATCCTTGAGGGGATCATCGAGGGTGGTGAGCTCGCGGACCGTCTTGCCGTCTGTGGAGCACACCGACACGCGGGCCGGGAGGTTGAGGTTGGAGTTGCTGTCCAGGAACCAGGTGAGGTCCTTGTTGAGGCGCACGGAGTGCCAGCCACGGCCCACGGTAAGCTGGACGGGCTTGCCCACCTTGGCCTTGGCAACGGCGTTCTTGGCAGGCAACTTGACTCCCACCATATAAAGATGATTCTCCACGGGAGAAATCTGGGCCGAAGTATAAAAGACGGTGCTGCCGTCATTGCCTACATACTCCACATCGGCGTCTACAGCCGTGAGGCGGCGGACGGTGCCCAGCGTATCCACCAGGTACAGGTTGCGGTAGCCGTCGCGGTTGCTGGTGCGGTAGACGAAGACATCATTTCTGCCCTTCATAAACCACACGGGGTCCAGGGGCTCTTCCCAGGCCTCGTTGTCCTCCGTGAGGATGGTGCGCACAAAACTGCCGTCGCACACGCGGTACTGGTTGAGCTTCATATGATGCTGGCTGCGGTCCAGCACCTGGGCAAACAGATACTTGCCGTCCGGGCTCCAGGCCAGGTTGGTGATGTAACGCTCTTCGGTAAAGTCCGTTACGTTCATCCAGACCGTGGTCTCGGTGGCAAAGTCAAACACGCCCACTTGCAACAGCTCGGAGTCCATACCGTTCATAGGGTACTTGATGAGCTCCAGCTCACCGGTGCGGGTCTTGATGTTGAGGAGGGGGAAATCCGTAACACGGGACTGGTCTTTCTTGTAGTAGGCCACCTTGGTGCCGTCCGGCGACCACAGGAAACCCTGCGAAAAACCAAACTCGTTGCGCATCATAGTGCCGCCGTAAACAATGTTGCGGTCCGGGGAAACGCCAATTTCCAGCGTGCGGCCGTCCTTGATGCCGTAGAAGGAATCTCCCTCCAGCTTGATCTGGTAGGTTCCCTCGGCGGCGGGTCTGCGGCCGCGGGGCATCTGGTAAGGCTCCAGGGCCTCGGAAGAGACGCTGCCTTTGCGGGCGCCGTCCCGGCCCATAAGCACAAACGTTTCGTTGTCCAGCCAGTTGGCCGAAGTACGGGCATAACCTACACCGTTAAGGACAACATCCTTGAGGGTAAGGTCTTTGCCGCTATGGGCCGGACGGGTGTCAATGACCCGGTTCTGCCCATAAGCAAAAAAGCAGGCGAGCAGGGCGCCTGCTGCAAGAAGGGTTCGCTTCATATACAGTTATAAGAAAAATGCTTCTTCAGGGGGAGTCTGGGTGGTAGTTGTAGGCTCCGGAGTCTCCTCCTGTACGCTGTCCACGATGGCTCTCTCATAGCCGCGCCAGGGGAGCTTGCCCTTGTACTCCTTGTAGTGTACCGTAACGCGGAGGCCGGTCATCTGGCGGAGTTTTTCGGCCACTTCCTTGTTGGCCACCGAGAACTTGAAGTTCTTGGACTGCACGGTTCCGGAGGCATTCTTGCTGCCGTAGCCGGTTAGGATAATCTCGCCCTCGTAGGTCTTGAAGAAGTAACCCGTGTAGGTGAGGGAATTGAGCTCTCCGGTTTTGGTTCCGTCAGAGAACACCCAGAGGAACTTGAAGTAGAATACACCGGCCAGGATGGCCAGGACCAACAGGCCCGAGAAGAGCCCGATACCTTTTCCGGGACGTGCCATAGCTTATTTCTTTTTCTTAGGAGTATAATTCAGTCTGACGGGATCCCAACTCAGGTTGTCGTCGCCCACGTTCACGCGGACCAGGTAGTCTCCGGGTTCGGGGTTGTTCTTCTCACACATAGAGTCCATAGTGATGTAGTGAACGCCGTTGAAGTTTCGCTCGTCCCACGTGTGCACGTGGCCCAGGAATACGCCGGTCACGTTCCACTTCTCAAACTGGTCCAGCAGGAAGAAGGTCTCCTCACGGGTGAACGTGGAGGCAAACTCAAAGAACTGGGGCCGGAAGATATTGGTGTGCGAGAACACAAACGTGTAGCGGTAGATGGAGGTTCCGTCGCTGTACTTGCCGTCCAGGACGCCCTGGTTGATGAGGTCTATCTGGGTCTTGCCCAGGGTGCCGCTGGCCGAATCCAGGAAGATGAGGTGGTCTACCTTGAAGTAGTCTTCATCGTTGGGATCCACCACAATCACGTCAATCTCATAGAACGAGGAGTGGAAGATGTTGGACCACAGGGCCCAGCCGTTGTGGGTGATATCGTGGTTTCCTACCACCGGATAGAAGGGGAAGGGAATCTGATCGTACGTAAACTTGACCATTCCCGAAGGGTCGTCCTTGGAGACGTACTCGAAGTCGTTGATTTTGTTGTAGTACTTGGGAACATAACGCTCCTTGGCCTTCTTGAGGAGGGAGTCCAGGGTGTAGTAGTACTCTGCCTTGGTGTCGGCCAGGTCTCCCAGGTGGGCGTAGAAGAGGTCATTGTGCTCCAGGCCAATGGCCATCATCTCGTCCAGACGGCCGGGGTCCGTGGTGAGGTGGCTGTCTGCACCCACAATGAAGGAATAGTCTTTATTGTCCGTGATGAGGACCGTGTAGTTATCCATATTGTCCTTGTAGAACTTATAGGACATCTTTACGCGGTCTTCCACAGCCGTTCCGGCCATAAGGATACCGGCGGGGCTGATTTTGTCGCAGGCGGAGATAACGGCGGCTGCGGCTATGATAAGGGAAAGGATAAACGTCTTTTTCATATTACCAAACATAACGGAGTCCAACTTTGAGGGAGGTTTCGTAGCGGGTGGCCAGCTGGCTCAGACTGCCGGCGGGGCGCACGTTGAATTCGCTGTAAATCTTCATCTGGGGGTTGAGGGTTGCGTGGAAGCGGAGACCCCAGTTGATATTCCAGTTCTCGTAATAGAATTGGTCGTAGTTGCGGATGAACAGGCCCAGGTTCCAGGGATTGCTGCGGGGGCGGATGTTGATGCCAAAGCCAAAGGTCATCACCAGGGGCTCGGAGTAGCGGGCGTCGGTCCAGGCGCGGTAGTTTTCCTGGACGTCGGTCTTGACGTAGCTCACGTAGCTCCAGCCCCAGCGGAGGTCAATGTAATTGGTTTCCAGGAGGGCCGAAAGGTTGATGATGGGCTCGTTCACGCTCCACGCCTGGTAGCGGTTGAACAGGATGCGTCCGTCTATGTACACATTGGACTTTTTGCCAATGGGGATGCGGTAGGTGCCCATTACATCTATGGAATAGACCCTTTTGAAGAACTGGATCTGCTGTCCTGCGGAAATGCTCCAGCGGGGAGTGAAGTGATGGGTATAAGTGCCGGCTTCTCCCAGGAAAAATCCGGTGACCACATTGACGCCGCCGGAAAGGAAGCCGCTTACTTCGTTTTTGTGCTCACCGTCAAACTGGCGATAGCCGCTATACACCTGGGCGTGGGCCGAAAGAGAGCCCAGCAGCACCAGGGTGGTTAATAGTGTGGTTAAGTTTTTTCTCATAATGGACAAATTTAGCAAAAAAAACCTACGCTTCAAACAGTGTGGCAAAGTCTTGCCCGCCGAGTCCGTCAAAATAGGCCGAAACATCCAGCCCAGGAAGCTCCTGGAGCCGCTTTCCCAGGAGCCGGGCCGCCAGTTCTTCTGCGGGCCGATTCCCCAGGAAATCCCCCTGGAAGGCAACGTCGGAGAGCTCTCCGCCCTTGAGGCTGTAAAGCACCTCCACGGTGCCGCAGGCAAACTTTTTCTTACCCCGATGGGCCGTCTCGGGGGAGTGGCCAAAGTTCCATTCCCAGGTGCTGAACTTCTCGCGGGCTTCGCGGTCCACTTGGGCCCTCTGAGCGTCTGTGAGAACATATTCCCCGTCTCCGGCGGCGAGCTGCTGCTGCAGGGCCTCCCGGAAAGCGTCCAGGGTAGGGAACTGCGGAAGATAGTCCTTGAGGTTGGCCACCCGGCTGCGCACCGAGGCGATGCCCTTGGCCGAAACTTTACTTCCCGGCACCTTGAGCGCTTCCGTTAGCACTTCCAGGTCCACGTCCCACATCAGGGTTCCGTGAATCATCATCCGGTCCTTGCTCAGGCGCTTGGCGTAGCCGGAGCATTTTCGGCCCTCTACCATAATATCGTTTCGGCCCGAGCGCTCTGCGGGAACGCCCATCCTCTGAAGGGCCTGGGGGACCCATTCGAAGGCATTTTCCATCTGCTCCAGCGGGCCCACGATGCTGTAGTTGAGGTTGCCCAGGTCGTGATACACCGCCCCGCCGCCGGTGACGCGACGCGCCAGCAGAATGCCCTTCCGCTCCAGATAGGGGAGGTTTACCTCTGCATACGGACTTTGGTTAAGGCCGATGATGACCGCCGGAGCGTTCTGCCAAAGGAAGAACAGCGGCTCAGGCGTCCGGATGCCCTCCAGCGCAAACTCGTCGAAGGCCATGTTCCAGTGGGCGTTGGTGCAAAAGTTGGTAAGAAATTTCATAGGACAAATGTACAAAAATAGTATCTTTGTGTGTACCTTAAACGCCTACTATTTATTAACTATAACAATGAAAAAACTTTTCATCCTGATCACGGGTCTGCTGCTGGCCTTTGGCGCCGCGGCCCAGAACCCTGCCCACATTGAGCGTTACGCGGCCGATAATGCCCAGCTCACTGCCCCCACCGGTCCCCGTGTGGTCCTTTTTGGAGACTCCATCACAGACGGCTGGCCGGGCCAGCGCCCCGAGTTCTTTGCCGCCACCGGCTTCATTGGCCGCGGCATTGGCGGAGAAGAAACCTCCCATATGGTGATCCGCTTCCGTCAGGACGTAATTGATATCCAGGCATCTACCGTGGTTATCCTGGCCGGTATCAACGATATTGCCATCAATATGGGCGGTCCCTACAGAGAAGACGTGACCTACGCAAACATCCTCACTATGATTGACCTGGCCTGGCAGAACGGTATCCGCCCCGTGTTGTGCAGCGTGCTGCCCTCCTACCACTTCCGCTGGCGCACTGAGATAACGGACGTCTACGAGAAGGTGTGCAGCCTCAATGCCCGCGTCAAGGCATACTGCGAGCGCCACGGCGTCACCTACATCGACTACTGCGCCGTGATGGCCGGTCCCGACGGCAAGGTCCGCGACGGCATCACCACGGACACCGTCCATCCTAATGCAGAGGGTTACGCCCTCATGGAAAAACTCCTCCTGGAAACCCTTAAGTAGACATTAGTTTTTTTTCCGTATTTTTGCAGGCGGAAATGGACAAGTCCAAGATCAAGGTTTGCGTTGGGTTATCCGGCGGCGTGGACTCTTCTGTGGCAGCTTATCTGCTCAAGCAGGAGGGTTACGACGTGTTTGCTATGTTTATGCAGAACTGGGACAACGCCGATGTGACCCTGCACGGAGACTGCGAGTGGGAGGAAGACCGTTTTGTGGCCGAGATGGTGGCCCGCAAGATTGGCATTCCCTTCTATTACGTGAACCTGGCCGCCCAGTACCGCCAGCGGGTGGTGGACTATATGTTTGACGAGTACGCCAAGGGCCGAACGCCCAATCCCGACGTCCTCTGCAACCGCGAAATCAAGTTTGACGCCTTCTGGGAGGTAGCCCGCAAGTACGGGGCCCACTACGTGGCCACCGGTCACTACTGTAGAAAGGAATCCGTTGGTGACGTCTACAGGATCCTCGAAGGCACGGACCCCAACAAAGACCAGACATACTTCCTCTGCCAGCTCAGTCAGGAGCAGCTGGCTACGGCTCTGTTCCCCATTGGGCACCTGACCAAGCCGGAAGTGCGGCGCATTGCCAAGGAGGCGGACCTTCCTTCGGCCGAAAAGAAAGACTCCCAGGGTATCTGCTTTGTGGGAAAGGTGGATCTTCCTACCTTCCTCAAGCAGAAGCTCACCTCGGTGGAGGGCGATGTGGTGGAGGTCTTTGACCCCTATTACGCCACCGACCCTCTGTACCAGTGGCAGCAGGAGACGCTCACCGGCCTCTTGAGAGAGGGCCAGAGCATTGAGCGCACCGTCCGGTATGCCCCGGAAGAGAAGGTGCTAACCTCCGACGGCCAGCCGTTGGGCGAGAGCCCGTACAAGGCCCAAGCCGTGGCAGCCCTCACGGACGAGCAGCTTCAGAAACTCTCCACGCCCATCCGCTACCACATTGAGTTTGAGACCGAAACGTACCGAAGCGGCAAGCATCACATCAAGAAAACCCGTTACAAAGAGAACCCCTGCGGCCGTATAGTGGGCCGTCACGAAGGGGCTCAGTTCTATACCATTGGCCAGCGCAAAGGCCTGGGTATTGGCGGTCACTCGGACCCCGTGTTTGTGATTGCCACGGACACCGAGGCCAACCGCATCTACGTGGGAGAAGGCCACCACCACAAGGGCCTGAGCCGTTTCTGCCTCAGGGTAGCTCCGGAAGAGATCCACTGGATCCGGACAGACCTGGCTATGAAGCCCGGCGACATCCGCCGCTACCGCGTTCGCATCCGCTACCGCCAGCCGCTCCAAAGTGCCACCCTCCTGATGAAGGAGAGCGGCCTCTATATCCTCTTTGACCAGCCTCAGCGGGGCATTTCCCCCGGTCAGTTTGCCGTGTGGTATGACGGCCAGGAGATGCTGGGAAGCGGAGTAATCTAGTCTTATGGCGAGCTATCTGCAAATAGAGAATATATCCAAGAGCTACGGACCCAAGGTGCTGTTTGAGCACATTGGGTTCAATATCAACGAAGGGGACAAGGTGGCGCTCATTGCGCCCAACGGAACGGGCAAGACCTCGCTGCTGAGGATCCTGGCAGGAAAAGACTCCTCCGACAGCGGAGGAAAGGTCCTCTTCCTCAAGGACATCCGCATAGCCTTCCTGGAGCAGGATTACGCCTACGACCCGGAGAAGACCGTGTTCCGGCAAGTGATGGACAGCTCCAGGGAATGGACCGGGCAGCTGGACCAGGACCACCTGTGGCAGTACGAGCTGCGGGTCACCCAGCTGCTGGACCAGTTTGCCCTGAGCGGCGAGCGCCTGATGAAAGACCTGTCCGGCGGAGAGGTCAAGCGCGTGGCCCTCACGCAGATGCTGGCCTCCGAGGCCGATTTTTACATAATGGACGAGCCCACCAACCACCTGGACATAGACGCCATCGAGTTCCTGGAGGGCCACCTCAAGCACAGCCGCTGCACGCTGTTTATGGTAACGCACGACCGTTACTTCCTGGACCGCGTGTGCAACACCGTGATGGAAATGGACCGCGGGCAAATCTACATCTACCGCGGAGACTATATGAACTTCCTGGAAAAGCGCCAGGAACGCATAGACAACTACAACGCAGAGACCGAGCGCGTGCGCAACCTCTACCGGCGGGAGCTGGAATGGATGCACGCCAGCCCCTGCGCCCGCACCGGCAAGGCCAAATACCGCAAGCAGGCCTTCTGGGATATCAAGGAAAGGGCCGATGACAGCTACATCCAGAAAAAGGTGGACCTGAGCGAGACCAAGGTGGGCAACACCTACCTGGGCAACAAGGTCATCAACTGCAAGGACGTGAGCTTCTGGTGGGAGCAGAAGTGCTACCTGAGGCACTTCACCTACAACTTCCAGCGCTACGAGCGCGTGGGAATAGTGGGCCGGAACGCCGCCGGCAAGACCACCTTCCTCAACCTCATCACCGGCGGCTGGAAGCCGGAGATGGGCGGAACGCTGGAGGGCGTCATAGACCTGGGAGAATCCCTCAAGATTGGCTACTACCACCAGAGCGGAATGCACTTCAAGCCCGGCCAGACGGTGCTGCAGACCGTGAACGACACCCACCTGCTGGGACGCTTCCTCTTTACCCACGATATGCTCAACAACCCCGTTGAGCGCCTCTCGGGCGGTGAGAGAAGGCGTCTGTACCTCCTCACCATCCTGCTCCAGCAGCCCAATTTCCTCATTCTGGACGAGCCCACCAACGACCTGGATATTGTAACCCTGGAAATCCTGGAAGAATACCTCCTGGAGTACAAGGGCTCGCTGGTGATTGTGTCCCACGACCGCCACTTCCTGGACCGCCTGGTGGACCACCTCTTTGTCTTCTGCGGAGACGGCGTGGTAAAAGACTTTGTGGGCAACTACACGGAGTACCGCACGTTTATCAAGGACTATGAAGCAGAGAAGAAAAAAGGAGATTCTTCGACTCCGCTTCGCTCCGCTCAGAATGACAAAAAGATAAAGACGCCGGACAAAAAGAAGCTCACCTACAAAGAGCAGCAGGAGCTCAAAGCGCTGGAGGGGAAGCTTCCTCAGTTGGAGGCCGAAAAGGCAGAAATTGAAGCCAAGCTCTCCGGGGGAGAACTTGGCTTGGAAGAGTTACAGGCCGTATCGGCCCGGTATGGGGAGTTAAAGGAGGAGCTGGATATGGCAGAGATGCGCTGGCTCGAGCTCTCCGAAACTACTTAATCTTAGAGTCGCAGTACCAGCACCTGAGAACGCCATTTTCCGTTCTGCGGAACTTGTGCGGGGCGCGCTCGTTGTTGCAGATGCACTTGCGGTTGGTGCACTGGAGCTCGGGATCCACCACCGGCGGCTCTTCTTCGGGCATACCGTGCTCGGGATCGTTCTTCCACTCCATCAGCTTCACAATGAGGGCCTCACGGACAAACTTGCCGTTCTCTACCTGGCGGAAGTAGGCGGCGCGAGGGTCGTTGTCCACCTCGGTGAGAATCTCGTTCACGCGCGGCAGCGGGTGCAGGATGGCCATCTTCTCCTTGGCGGTAGCCAGGCGGGCGCAGTCCAGCACAAAGCTGTCCTTCACGCGGTCAAACTCGTCCTCGTCCAGGAAACGCTCCTTCTGCACGCGGGTCATATAGAGCACGTCCAGCTCCGGCATTACCTCTTCCATAGTCTCTACCTCGCGGTAGGGGATACCCGTGCGCTCGCACACATCCTGCTTGATGTAGTCCGGCAGCTTGAGCTCGGGAGGGGCAATGAGGATGACCTTGATGTTCTCGTAACGGGACAGGGCCTTGATGAGGGAGTGCACCGTACGGCCAAAGCGGAGGTCGCCGCAGAAACCAATGGTGATACCGTCAATGTGACCCAGCTCGCGCTTGATGGTGAGGAGGTCGGTGAGGGTCTGCGTGGGATGGCTGTGAGAGCCGTCGCCGGCATTAATGATGGGCACGCGGGATACCTCGGTGGCCACCAGCGGGGCGCCCTCAATGGGGTGACGCATAGCAATGATGTCGGCAAAGCAGCCCACCACGCGAACGGTGTCCTGCACGGTTTCGCCCTTGCTTACGGAAGCGTTCTGGGGATTGGAGAAGCCCAGGACCTGTCCGCCCAGTTCCATCATAGCCGAAGTAAAGCTAAGACGGGTACGGGTGCTGGGTTCGTAGAAGAGCGTAGCCAGCTTCTTGTGAGCCATGCTGCCCTGATAGCGCTCGCGGTGGGCAATGATGTCCTGAGCCAGGGAAATAATCTCGTCGGTCTCCTGTTTGGTGAGATCCATCGGGTCAATGAGGTGCTTCATATAGGTGTGTTATTTATTGATCCAACTTTCGTCCGAAGGGTTGTTGCGGAAGGCCAGGATGCGGTCTTTCCACTCCGGAGCAATGCGGCCTTCTTCTACGGCCACTTCTACAAGGGCGTCCAGATTGCTCAGGGAATGATTCACGGTGTTAGCGGCGGCTATGCGCTCCACACCCTTCTTCATTCCGTAAGTGAAGATGCTCACAATGCCCAGCACGTTGGCGCCGGCCTCTCGCAGGGCTTCCACCACCTCGATGGCGCTGCCGCCGGTGGAGATGAGGTCTTCAATGACCACCACCTTAGTACCGGGCTCCATCTTGCCCTCAATACGGTTGGTACGGCCGTGGGTCTTGGCCTCTCCGCGCACGTAACCCATAGGAAGGTTCAGGAGTGTGGCGGTCATAGCGGCGTGGGCAATGCCGGCCGTGGAGGTGCCCATTAGCATCTCACAGTCGGGGTGGTACTTCTTTACTAGCTCGGCCAGTCCGGCCTCCACCTTGTCGCGGGTAGAAGGGGCCGAAAGGGTAAGCCGGTTGTCGCAGTAAATGGGGCTTTTGATGCCGCTGGCCCAGGTAAAAGGATCCTGGGGCCTCAGGAATACGGCCCCGATGCTAAGCAGTTCGTGTGCAATCTGTTTTTCCATATTACATTTGATAGGAGATTCTTCGCTTCGCTCAGAATGACAGGAATTCCTGTAGGCAGCGGTTGTAGGCAGCCACGGGGTTGGCAGCTGCGGTTATGGGACGGCCCACCACAATAAAGTCGGAGCCAATCTCGCGGGCCTTGGCGGGGGTGGTGATGCGCACCTGGTCATCGGCGGCGGCATCGGCAAAGCGGATGCCCGGGGTAACCGTGATAAAATTGGCCCCGCAGCCCTTCTTGACCATAGCGGCCTCCAGCGGAGAGCAGACCACACCGTCCAGACCGGCCTCCTTGGCGTTCCGGGCATACTTGACAATGGTTTCACCAATGCCGGCGCCAATGAGCAGTTCCTTCTGCATCACTTCCTCGGAGGTGGAAGTGAGCTGGGTCACTGCTATCAGGAGCGGGCGGGTTCCATCGGCCCTGGTGAGACCCTCCAGGGCGGCCTTCATCATAGCCACGGTTCCGGCGGCGTGGACATTGACCATATCCACGTCCAAAGCCGAAAGCACAGCCATAGACTTTTTCACCGTATTGGGAATGTCGTGCAGCTTGAGGTCCAGGAAAATCTTGTGACCGCGGGCCTTGATCTGGCGCACAATCTCGGGGCCTTCGGCGTAGAACAGCTCCATCCCAATTTTAACGAAAGGCTTGCGACTTCCGGAGAATTGGTCCAGGAAGTTCAGGCAAGCCTCTTTACTGCTGAAATCGCAGGCTATGATAACGTCTCTTTGCATTATACCGTTTTTATGATCTCTTTAATGTCTTGAATGCCCAGCCGTTCCATTTCCAAGGGCAGCGCCTCAATGATCTCCGGACAGGCAAAGGGATTGCGCAAATTTTCTGCCCCAACCTGAACGGCCGTTGCGCCGGCCATCATCATTTCCAGGACATCACGGGCCGATGCCACCCCGCCGCACCCCATCACGGGAATTTGGCAGGCGTGGGCCACCTGATACACCATCCGCAGGGCGATGGGGAAGATGGCGGCGCCGGAATAACCGCCGGTGGTATTGGCCAGGATGGGCTTGCGGCGGGCAATGTCTATGCGCATACCCAGGAAGGTGTTCACCAGCGTTAGGCCGTCGGCCCCGGCGTCTTCGCACGCGCGGGCTATGGCCACAATGTCCGTCACATTGGGACTCAGCTTGATGAAAACCGGTTTATGGGAACAGACCTCCCGCACCGCCTTGGTCACCTCTGCGGCGGCGTCGGGATTGGTACCGAAAGCCATACCGCCGTTGTGCACATTGGGGCAGGAGATGTTTACTTCTATTATATCTATGCCTTCACAGGCGTCGGCCTTGGCGCAGCACTCGCGGTATTCCTCTACGGAGAAGCCGCTGATGTTGGCAATGATGCAGCCGCTGTAAATCTTTCTGAGGGCCTGGACCTTGGAGTTTACCAGCACATCAATGCCGGGATTCTGCAGACCCACGGCGTTGAGCATACCGCCCGGAGCCTCGGCAATGCGCGGCACGGGGTTGCCGTAGCGGGCCTCGCGCGTGCTGCCCTTGAGCGAGATGCCGCCCAGGACGTTGAGGTCAAAGGAATCGGCCAGCTCAAGGCCGAATCCGAAGGTTCCGCTGGCGGGAACCACCGGGTTCCTGAGGCTCTGGCCGCAGAGATTTACCGAAAGGTCCTTTACCATAGAATCTCCTCCTTTTTAAATACCGGGCCGTCTTTGCACACGCGGCGGGGACCATTGGCGGTCTGGACGCTGCAGCCGTAGCAGAAGCCGGCGCCGCAGCCCATACGCTCTTCCAGCGAGGCCTCACCGGGACCCTCCAGGGCCTGGCACACCACCTTCATCATAATCATAGGGCCGCAGGTATAGAAATAGTCGTATGAAAGACCGGCCATCTCCTTGATGGCATCGGTCACAAACCCCTTCACCCCCACGCTGCCGTCCAGGGTGGCCAGGGCAAAGCCGTCGCAGAGGGCTTTGAACTCATTGGCTAGCACAATCTCATCGGCCTTGTTGAAGCCCAGCACCACCGTCACTTTCTTGCCCTGCCTCTTGAGCTCTTTGGCCAGCAGGTAGAGCGGCGCGGCGCCCAGGCCTCCGCCCACCAGCAGCGCGCTGTGAGAGCAGGCCGAAGCATCGAACCCCCGGCCCAGCCCGGTGAGAACGCTCAGCTGGCTGCCTTCCGGAAGGGTGGCCAGCACGCGCGTGCCTTCACCCACGGTCTTGTACAGCAGCGTAAAGCGGCCTTCCTCGCTGTCGCACACGGAGAGCGGACGGCGCAGATAGAACCCGGGAATCTCCAGGTGAACAAACTCGCCGTCTACCTTTCCTTTTCCGGAAAGGACCAGCCGGTAAGTATCGGCCGCCACCAGGCGATTCTCCGCTATTGTATAGAGCTGTTTTTCCATTGGTAAACGGGCCTGCCGTCCAGGCGGGTTTCCAGCACACGGCCGTACACCTCCCAGCCGTCAAACGGCGTGGAGTGGCCCATAGAGGCAAACTGCGTACTGTCTATGATAAAGGGAGTGTTTAAGTCAATGAGAACGCTGTCCTGCGGGGTGGCAGGCAGGCCAAAGATGCGGCGCGGTGCCTCGCTCATAGCCTCTACCAGGCGCTCCAGGCTAATGCGGCCGGTGCGCACCAGGCGGGTGTAGAGCACGGGGAAGGAGGTCTCCAGACCCACAATACCCATAGCGCTTTTGGCAAAGCCGCGGCTCTTCTCCTCGGCGGTGTGCGGGGCGTGGTCGGTGGCAATCACATCTATGGTTCCGTCGGCCAGGCCTTCGATGAGCGCCTCGCGATCCTCTGCGCTGCGGATGGGGGGATTCATCCTGAATCGGCCTTCATCCTTAACGTCTTCTTTGCAAAGCGTGAGGTAGTGGGGAGCGGTCTCGCAGGTTACGTTGACCCCGCGGGCCTTGGCTTCCCGGATGAGGCGGACGCTCTCGCGGGACGAGATATGGCACACGTGGTAGTGGCAGCCGGTTTTAGCGCAAAGCTCCAGGTCCCGTTCTATCTGGCCCCATTCGCTGCGGGGGTCTTCTCCGGGGAGGGAGTTGTCTTCGCAGTGGGCGGCTATGATTACGCCTTCGCGGGCGGCGGCCTTCATAGCTTCCAGCATCACGGCTTCGCTCTGGACGCCGGAGCCGTCGTCGGAGAAGGCGCAGCAGCTGCCCTTGAGGGTGGCAAAGTCCACGAGTTCCAGGCCTCTTCGGCCCATTGTAATGGAGCAATAGGGGAGCACCCTCACCACAGCGTCTTTGCGTATGGCCTCCAGCTCAATGGCCAGCGTCTCCGGGGAGTCCGGAACGGGATTGAGATTGGGCATAGGACAAACGAGGGTGTAACCGCCGCGAGCTGCGGCACGGGTGCCTGTAAGAATGGTTTCTTTAGCAGTGAAACCGGGCTCTCGCAGGTGTACGTGCACATCTGCAAAGGAGAGGCATTCCAGGATTCCGTCTTTTACGGGCTTCATTCTGAGGCAAAGTTACGGCGTTTTCCCCAATCTTCCAAAATAAATTTAAAAAGTAAGTGTGAGAAAATTTTCTTATATTTACAAACTTTATAATTGTATGTCACAGATTGAGCTCCATATTGAGTCCGAGACCTCCCGCTTGCGGGAAGTGGTGCTGGGATTGCCCCAATCCAGCGGTCCGGAACCCACTTTGGACCAGACCTATGACAGCAAGTCTTACGAGTCGGTTAAATACGGCGTCTACCCCAAGGAAGTAGATATTGTGAAGGAGATGGGCGCCTTTGAAGCCGTTCTTCACAAGTATGATGTAAAGGTTTACCGTCCCCGCCTGGTGCCGGGTTGCAACCAGGTCTTTTCGCGGGACGTGGGCTTTGTGATTGGAGACAGCATCATTGTATCCAACATTATCCCGGACCGTCAGGAAGAGATTGACGCCTACGGAGACATCTACCGCCAGATCCATTACAAGCAGATCTACAACCTTCCGGAGTCCGTGCACGTGGAAGGGGGAGACGTAATCCTGTACAAGAATTACATCTTCCTGGGCCAGTACGATTTCCCGGATTACCGCAGCGTAAAGACGGCCCGCACCAACCGCCTGGCCGTGGAATACCTCAAGATGCTGTTCCCGGAGCGCACCATCGTTCCCCTGAACCTCCTCAAGAGCGATACGGATCCCTATGCCGGCATCCTGCACCTGGACTGCACCTTTATGCCGGTAGGGGAGGACAAGGCCATCATCTACCGCCGGGGCTTTATGAACCCGCGGGATGCAGATCACCTGATTGAACTCTTCGGCCCTCAGAATGTCTTTGAGATTACCACCGAGGAGATGTACTATATGAACACCAACGTGCTTTCCATCGCCCCCGATGTGGTGGTAACGGAAGAGCACTTCACCCGCCTGAATAACCACCTTCGCGAGGCGTGGGGCATAACCGTAGAAACCGTCCCGTACCGGGAAATCTCCAAGATGGGCGGTCTCCTGAGATGTTCCACCCTGCCACTAAGAAGAGACTAAACCATGACCGTAGACTTACACAACCGCCACTTTCTCAAACTGCTGGACTTTACTCCGCAGGAGATTCAGTATTTTCTGGACCTGGCCGCAGAGCTCAAACGCTCCAAGAAGGCCGGAACCGAGGTCCAGCGCCTCAAGGGAAAGAACATAGCCCTCATTTTTGAAAAGACTTCTACGCGTACGCGCTGCTCGTTTGAGGTGGCTGCACACGACCAGGGAGCCCACGTTACCTATCTGGGCCCCACCGGCAGCCAGATAGGCATCAAGGAAAGTATGAAAGACACGGCCCGGGTTTTGGGCCGAATGTTTGACGGCATAGAGTACCGGGGCTTTGGCCAGAGCATAGTGGAAGAGCTGGCGCAGTACGCTGGCGTTCCCGTGTGGAACGGCCTTACCAACGAGTTCCATCCCACGCAGATATTGGCCGATTTCCTGACTATGCAGGAGCACACAGACAAGCCCCTGAGCCAGGTGAGTTACGCCTATCTGGGAGACGCCCGCTACAATATGGGCAACTCCCTGCTGGTGGGCGGCGCCAAGATGGGTATGGACGTGCGCATTGTGGCCCCCAAGGCCCTGCAGCCGGCCCCCGAGCTGGTGGCGCAGTGCCAGGCCATTGCCGCCGAGACCGGAGCCCGTATTACCATCACCGATGACATAAAAGCCGGCGTCAAGGGCTGCGATTTCCTCATCACCGACGTCTGGGTCTCTATGGGAGAACCGGCCGAAGTTTGGGCAGAGCGAATCAAGCTCCTGAAGCCCTACCAGGTGAATGCAGAACTGATGGCCGCCACCGGCAACCCCAACTGCAAATTTATGCACTGCCTCCCGGCTTACCATAATCTGGAAACCAAGGTTGGTAGGGAAGTGTACGAAAAATTCGGCCTTAATGGCGTAGAAGTAACAGAAGAAGTATTTGAAGGCCCCCAGAGCATTGTCTTTGACGAGGCCGAAAACCGGCTGCACACCATCAAAGCCGTGATGGTGGCAACCCTTGGAAGTTAATAATAAAAGAACCGCATAATGGCAGACGTAAACTTTACCATCAACTATGAAGAATTCTCCTCTCCCGAGGAGATGGATCCCATTGACCAGAACCTGGCAGCCGCTGCCCTGGAGGCAAAGAAGGGGTCCTATTCGCCCTTCTCGCACTTTCAGGTGGGAGCGGCCCTGCTGCTGGCCGACGGGACGATTGTCAAAGGTGCCAATCAGGAAAACGTGGCCTATCCTTCCGGCCTCTGCGCCGAGCGTACGGCTATGTTTGCCGCCGGTGCCAATTATCCCGATACGCCTATGGTCAAGCTGGCCATAGCCGCCAGCGACCATGGCGTCCTCTGTGAAAGCCCCGCTTCGCCCTGCGGCTCCTGCCGCCAGGTGATGGCCCAGTATCAGAGGAAATTTGGCCGGCCCATTGAGGTAATCCTGGTGGGCAGCAAGCGTATCCGCAAGTTCCATAAGGTAGACGACCTCCTGCCCTTCATCTTTGACAGCCTCACCATTGACGAATAATTTTTAACCAATTAACACTTATATGAAACGGATTTTAATTTTTGCCGCTATGGCCATGTTGTTTGCTGCCTGCGGGCCCAAGACCCCCAAGGTGCTGGTCCTCTACTATTCCCAGACCGACCACACCCGTACCGTTGCCCAGGAAATCCAGAAGGCCCTGGGTGCCGACATCGAAGAAGTTGTGTGCGTGAACCCCTACGATGGCACTTATCAGGAGACCATCAACCGCGCCGGTGAAGAGCGTGCCAAGGGCATTTTCCCCGAGCTGGAGCCCATCAAGGCCGATATCTCCAAGTACGACATCATCTTCCTGGGATATCCCGTCTGGTATGGCACTATGGCCCTGCCCATGGGTGGCGTGCTGGAGCAGATTGACTTCAGTGGCAAGAAGATAGTTCCGTTCTGCACTTTTGGCAGCGGCGGTCTGCAGAGCAGTTCTGCCGAACTGGCCACCAAGGAGCCCGGTGCCACCGTTCTCCCCGGCTATGGCGTACGCGCTGCCCGCATTGAGGCCGCTCCCGCCGAGATTGACTACTTCCTCAAGGCCAATGGCTTTGTGAAGGGTGAGTTCACTCCGCTGGAGGACTTCCCGGAGGCACACGCCGTTTCCGAAGAAGAGGCTGCCATCTTTGACACTGCCGTGGGCGACTATCCTATGATTCAGGCCAAGGCTGTGGAGGTGGCTGCCCGCACCACTCCCTGTGGCACTGAGTATAAGTTCACCGCCGAGAACCTCCCTCGCGAGGGTATGCCTCAGTTTGGCCCTTCCCAGATGACGGTATACGTACTGGCCGAAGAAGGAAAGGCCCCTGTGTTTACCCAGGTGGTACGTTAATATGTCTTTGCTTAAACGTTTTGTCTGTGCGCTCGGTCTGCTGCTGGTGGGCCTGAGCGCACAGGCTCAAAATAAGGAGTCCTCCAAGGGGATCCCCAATGAGGTGTATTACCTGATGCCCAAGTTTGACCAGGGGTACATCTACTTCCGGGGGCAGGCTCCTGCCCAGGGCCAGCTCAATATCTGCGCCGTAGACAATACGCTCCGGTTCATTGACAAGAACGGCCAGGAGCTGGAAGCCAGCAATGCAGACAATGTGCTCAAGGTCCTGATTGACACGGTATCCTTCCTTCACCACCAAAACGTCTATTACCGTCTGTCTCCCGTGGCTCCCGATATGGGCATTGCCATTCACCGGTATGTGAAAGTGTACACAGATGTAAAGCAGGCCGGTTATGGCACCACCTCCCAGACCAGCTCCATCCGCAGTTACAGTTCCATCTATGCCGATGGGGTGATCTATGATTTAGAAGAGGGAAAGACCTATCCTTACGAGGTTACGGAGACCCTTTTCCTGTACAAAGGCGACACCGTCTTCCCCCTCACCAAGAAGAATCTCCGCAAACTCTTCCCCGGCAAGAAAGACCAGGTTGACGCTCTCTTCACCGGCGGCCGTTCCGTTCCCGAAACCCTCCCCGAGGCCCGCGCCCTGCTGCACTCTTTGGCGGAGTAGGGCCGAAGTGTCGCAGGTCCGCAAAAAACGGCCGACCGGCGACGTTAGAAGCTCCAGAATCATGATTGCCGTCGCCGGTCACGAAAAAAACGCGGACCTGCGACGTTCTGTTTCCCCACCTGCAACGTCCCGTCATGCCCGGCCCGCCCCTCCGTCATGCCCGGCCCCGACCGGGCATCTCCGCCCCCTCATCCCGGGCTTTGACCCGGGATCTCCATTTTGATAATTGAAGAGAAACTCGTAGCGTAGTGGATGATGTCGTCCATACTATAGAAAAACCATCCTGGTAGCAGGATGGTTGAGTTCTGGAGATTTCTTCAGTTATGGTGACAGGAGGGCTACCCCTTTACCTATCACCCCTTCTATCTCCAATTCTTCTTTTGCAAAGATACGACTTCTTTTTGGAATAGCTAGGCGTTTCAGATAAATCTAATTACGCTTTGCTATTCCATGTGACCTTGTTCTTCGGCGGCAGGGGGTGTTCCTCGCTCGGATGCCAAAAAAGGGGCTAACACCGGTCCCTTGACCGAGGAACTCCTCCTTTTAGCCACGCCTTCGGCGCGTCTAACGTCGTCAAACAGTCCCCGGTATGTGCAAATTTTGCACACACCAAGGACGGGTCCAATTCTCCCTCAGAAAAGATATTCTTGATGTGTCTTCCGATAACAGTCCTGTCGCGGTTAAACAACAATGCCAACTGTCTGATAGTCAACCACACAGTTTCTTTCGTCATCCATACATTGAGTTTAATGGAATCATCTAGGTTGTAAATTGCCACTTCACCAACCTCATCAGGGGATGGTACCAGCAACTGCCGCATTTTTAGTGTCTGTTGCTCTACTTGGCTTAACTGGTTGCAGTCTGCAACCGGTTCCGACGTCTGAATATTATTCTTCTTTGCCATAAAATTAGGGTTTAATGTTGATTAATCAGGTTTACTACCACTTTTACCATTGTCTCCATCTCATCTGTGTGGCTTTCTGCAATCATCAGGGTTAGGGAAACCAGAGTGGCGTCTGCAACCCGCTTGGTGCCGTCCGGGTGATACAGGATGCCGTTATTCTGCATAAACCAGAGAAACAGGGTGGCGGCAATCCGCTTGTTCCCGTCCACGAAGGAGTGGTTTTTAACAACAAGATATAGTAGCATAGCAGCCTTTTCTTCAATACTGGGATATAAGTCTTTACCATCCCAGGTCTGGTATATCTGGCCGATGCTGCTGTGGAAGGATGCATCCTTCTCTACACCGAAAAGGTCACTGTTACCAAATTTGTTCCGAATGCTGACGATTGTTTCCATGGCGTTTTCGTACGTGGCGTGAAAGCGCTCTGGCGCCGTAGTCCCTTCAAGCTTCAGATTCTGGTAATCGTAGGCATCCAGCGTGTCCAGTGCATAAGTATAGTCACGGACAACATCGAAGATGGGCTTGATCTGGTCATTCTTGGGTCCTTCCAGATACCCCATCGTACGTCCGACAACTTCTACCAGTGCCTTCAGATCTTCATATTTCTGTTGAGCCAGGTTGCTTCGAACCGCGTAGCCTTTGATAAGGTATTCTTTGAGGACGGAGGTGGCCCAGATACGGAACAAAACGCCTTCTTGACTATGTACTCTATAGCCAACAGAAATAATAACATCCAGATTGTAAAGTGTTCTGACGTAAGGCTGTACGCCTCTGCTGCCCATATGTGCAAATTTTGCACACGTGCTATCTTCCCGTAATTCACCGTCACTAAAAATGTTCCTGATATGTCTGCCTATTACAGTTCTGTCTTTTTTGAACAGCCGAGACATCATCTCTTGTGATAGCCACACCGTATCGTTTTCCAATCTCACATCAACAGCAGTAGTACCATCTGCGGTTTGGTATATAACGATTTCTCCTCTAGAAGCATTATTTGTATTGTTTTCCATAATTGTGTTTCCAGTTGAAATCCAAATAAAAATGGATTCCGATTTTATTGGTTAAACTTTAATTTATTTATATCCAAGGCCTTACAGCCAAAAATATTTTTCTCCATGTTTGCGTTGGTACGCGTAACTCTGCGGCCTCCTGGGAGGTCGGACTTCAGAACCCGATAAAGATCCTTCGGTAAACAAACTTTCCACAGCGGTTATCCAGTTAAGGGCCGCAAGTTCCTGTATCAGTTTACAAAGGCAGGAGGAGCAAACTATTTTAAGCGGACTTCAAAGCCGCACACAATATGTAGTATTCTCTCCCGGAAAGTTTGTCTACCAGTAAGGATTTATCTCTATGCCACAGCGTTGACATAAGGCTGGTGGCGTTTGAGCACGAAGTAGATGCGGTTGACCAGCTTCCTCGCGACCTTCACGATGGCCTTGCTTGGAACCATCCTCTTGCAGTTGTTCAGATAGCAGAGTTGCATCGCCTCGTCTTTGCGGATAGCAACCCAGGCGGCTTCGATAACATTGCTTCGCAGAATGGTGTGCTTGCGGAGGGTAATATCTCCCACGCCTTCATGTTCGCCGCTTGAATGGCACATCGGTATCATCCCTACATAGGCGGCCAGTTGTTCCGCATTGTCGAAGCGAGTAATGTCAACAATCTCCGCCATCAGTGCGAGACCTGTGGTCTGGCCAATGCCCGGAATCGTCATCAACAGCCCCAGCATTTCCTCAAATCGATCTGTGTGAGACAATGCCCGCAGTCTTCGTGTCATCTCTGCTTTCTGCTTGCGCAGGGCTTCGAACTGCATAATCAGAATGTCTAGGGTCTGACGTCCGCTCGGTGTCCTCATCTCTACCTCCCTCAGCCAGTTCAGGAACCGCTTCGACCAGTTGGAGTGGGGTTCAAGATACTCGGTCGGTATCTCTATCCCCAGATATCGCAACTGGGACTTGATGCGGTTCTTCTGCCGCGTCATATCCTTCGTAATCGAGTTCTTCAATCTTATCAAAGAGCGTATCTCCAGCGCTTCACTGTCCGGGGTATATATCCCCTTCAGTTGTTTCGCCCGCAGGCTGACAGCCAACTTCCGGCTGTCCACAGCGTCTGTCTTGCGCAGCTTTTCGCTGCTCATGGTCGGAACGTCTGCCGGGTTCACCACAATGTTGTGTATCCCCAACTCCGTCAACCTGTCGTGTATCCAGAACCCGCAGAACCCTGCTTCGTACACGGAGTAGTACTCCGCCTCTGGATAGTGACTTGTGAGAAATCGGTGAAGTGCATCCGGGTCTGCACCCTGACTCATCTTCTTCAATACCGAGGTCTCCGACAGAATTGTCACCGACCAACTTTTCAAATGAACATCTATTCCGACGTAGATGTTTTGTCCTTTGAAGGAAATTCTGTTACTTTGCTCCATAAGCTGTATTTTTTGGTTTGTTTTGGATTGGCATTTAAAATTAACCAAAAATCTACAGCTTACTTTTTTTAAACTCATGAAAAACTTCCGGGGGTCTGCCTTAGCGGCAGGGGTCGGAACCCCTGAGAGCGTTCCTCATGAGCTTCTCGGAAGCTCACTCCATTTTTATTTGCGTTTCAAACATAGGAACTATTTTTGAATGATGAGTGAATTGAATGTCATTACCGTCCCTGCCCAAGATTGGGACGGAAGTATACATACTGCATTCACAGTGTACAGCGAAGCCGACGGGGTCCTGCGGACCTCGTCAGGGTGGACGTTGAAGGATGCGCTCGATTTCTTTGCCCGGAATTATGGGCTGAGAAGAGAGTCTTTGACGGTAATGCGGCCTTTCAAGCCGCAGAAGTAATTGATTCCCAGGCATAGAGCATAGTTATCCTTAGAAGGGTTAAACATGCTCCGTTTGATCGAGGACGGAAAACCTGAGAACTGATTCAAAGATAAGAATTAAACCTGGTTTTGACAAGGGACAGAGTGAGCTAATTCCTTCGTAGATGACTCGAAGATGAAAGAAGGAAGAGATTTTGAAGAATTCTTTTGCCGATTCAAGAATAAGCAGTATATTTGCATTAGAAAGTTAAGCGATTCTACGGATTCGCTGATCTAAGGGCTGATGAGTTTCTCGTCAGCCCTCAGTATATAATAACCTGACACCTAATTCATCGAAAATCCATATATGTGATACTGGAATACCATTTTTCAATTTACCCTGAATCTGCTGTAACATGTATCCATCCGTAAGATTGCAATGACGAAGGATCACGCTGTCTGACTGGGTCAGCCCATTGTGCAGCATGTTACGGAAAGCATTTTTGGGTTGGTCTGAATGGAAAGATTCGTATTCGACGTAATTGCCATCTACCATCAGGTCGGGACATTTGCGGTAATACTTGGTTCCAATCAACTCGCCAAAGACCTCTCGGTAAACTGGATCCTTATAGTGTACCGCATGGAGTACTTTAACTTCATGTCCACTCTCTGCCAGGCAATTTGCAATGGCAAGTATGTCTTCATAATCCGAACCTGTGGTCTCCAGACCAAGCATTAGCCAAATCTTTCCTCCGCTCGGAAATTGTTTGTAAAGAACAAACAAATCACAAGATTCATCCATAATAATGCTGGATAATAACCGGGAGCTCCTTCCCGATACTATAAACAATAAGAATTTGAAGGGAGCCGCCTCTAGAAATGAGGACTTACCTTACTCCTGATTTCATTCCCGGCCGATTTGGAAAAATAGTTTAAAGTATCTACCTTTGTAGTGGTCTGATAAGACGCGGTATTGTGGGCTGATAAGCCGTTTGCAAAAGTCCTCGCTCCGGGCGGGGCCCACCTAATAGGTAAAACGATACTGTGCATGGCTGAGGCAAGTTTAGCACCCCGCAATTTGCGAGGTGCTTTTTTTATAGCTCTGCAGTTTGGACTTCAAGTGCCGTTATGCAATACTGTACTTTTAGTAGAGATTTTTGACGAATTCCAACTAATAGTTTCACTGCTCCTATTCCTGGACAATCGTATTGCATAACCAACATGGCTTGAAACTGCTTTTGATTGGCACGGTTCTCAACCTTTCCTGTTTTTATCAGCTTGGCGCAGGAAAGGATTGCATCAAGTTGTAGAACTGCCAACGTGGAAAGGTACCTTTTGGAAGCATGCCGTGCAGTTTCATCGATGGAAATCTGGCGGATGTTTATGAAGTCCTTAAGACGTTGGTTATATACTCGTTGAGTCGGGTTTTTAGCTTTCCACTGCTGGTAATAACTCCAAATAATGTTTTTTCTGGTCTCGATTTCCTCAGGGGAATCTCCTCGAGGGATATCACTTTGATTAATACACATAGATTAATTGGTTTTAGATTGTTAATGAATCGGGGCGAATAACGTTTAAGGTCGCAAAATGCGACCTAAGAGACAATATGTCCCGGAATACTAAATAAGATTGTGAAGGGAGCCGCCTCCAGAATGGAGGACTTACCTTACTCCTGATTTCATTCCCGGCCGAATTCGACGACCGTCTGCAAGGGCAAATATAATCATTAAGTCGGATCGTAGCCATTCGTTCCCT
>JAEEGK010004186.1_pt1 | contig 35568 bp, 25 predicted proteins | sample 8958771 | NCBI WGS metagenome assembly JAEEGK01 (sample SAMN16246547, study PRJNA631951) | gut metagenome | biome: gut microbiome; feature: rumen; material: SC-attached | host: Bos | place: Iran: Karaj | collected 2018-10 | reverse complement strand
GGAGAAAATCAATATGATGCCTTAGTAAGAGAAGCAAAAGAAGAATTAGGTATTGTTATTGATCCAGATAAAATATTAAATAGTTATACTGTTTTGAGACGTAATTATTATAAATTTGATGGAAAAAGACAAAAACCATATATTGATTTTTATTTTGAAATAAGTGAATATGAAGGAATTCCAACAATAATGGAAGAAGACAAATGTGAAGAGTTAATATGGTCAGATATTGATGATTTGAAAGAACCATTTATTAACTATGAAGGTGAGTTCTTAAATGATATGTCTATGACAACATTTGATTGTTATACAGCTGGGGCATATGTAAAAAAATTAAAAAAATAATATACTAATTATTTATCATATCGAATAAGTTTATAATTAAAAAATAGACTTATTTTTTTAATAATTATATTGTGTAAAACTAGCGTATATTTTTTTTATAGATATTTTAAGAAGAAAAATATTGTATTATAATAAGCTTGAAAGAAGGTATTTAAGTGGAAGAAAGAAAAAATAAAGAAGAAAAAAATAAATAAGAAAATGAGGATAAACAAAAATACTAAGATATATTAAAGAACAATATTATGGAAAAAATAATTCCTTTTACAAATAAATCTAATTATCAACCTTTAATTATATATATTCAAATGATAATATTTTTAATAGAATCTTTTTTATTTTGGAATGGAATATTAAATACAGAAGAATATATAACTAAAAGATTTGATGAAAATAGTAAAATAGATTTCAAATATATTTTAATGAATGAAATGAATAAAAGTTTTTTTACTTCTTTAATACTAGCTATTTCATTTAAAATATTAAGAATTTTTTATGATATTAAAGAAGATTTGAAAGAAATTAAAGAAGAAAGTTTATTTGAAAAATTTAAATTAAAAACAAAAATAAAAATTATATTAATTCAAGTTGTTTTATTCCTTTTACTCTTATTTTTTTTTATTTTTCTTTGGGTTTTTGGTAATGTATATCCAAATAATAAAAAGTTATTATTATATAGTACAATTATTTCTTTACTATTGAATATAATATTTTTGGCTTTCATACTTTTATTATCTTCTCTTTTCATATATCTTTCTTCAAATTGCAATTGTTATTATTGTGGAAATAGTATTTTTGAATATATAGGTAATTTATTATTAGATATGATTTAATTTAAATAATATTATTTATTTATTTATTTAAAGGAAAAATATAATATTTAATTAAAAAATGATATTAAAATTTAAGAATGCTAATATTATTTAAATATTAACAATATTTTTTTTAAAATTAAAAAAACAATCTTCCCTTAATTGTTTAATAATATTTATTTCTGGTTTAAATAATATATTACATAATATTTCTCTTCCATAATCATAATACATTGAAGTTAAACGATCTTCAATTTTAATATTATTTAAAAAAAAATAAATCACAAATTAACTAATCTTTAAAATATTAATTAAAAAAAAAATTTATTTAACAATTCACAATTAAATTAAATTTAAAAATCAGAATTTATAACTAAAATATTTTAATTAAAATTTTATATTCTGAAATAAATTGATTTATTTCAAAAAAATGTATTTAAAAAGAAATAAAACTATATTTCCTTTTAAAATACATTTTTTCTTGTTATTTAAAATTCCTTCTAAAAATTCAATTAGTTTCATCATTAAAAAAGAATTCAAATTAAATTAGGATTTAATTCTCTTTTGAATTAATTAAATTATTATCATCTAGAGAAATATAATTGTTTAGAGTTCTTAAAAAGTATTATTTGTCTATTATTATAAAAATAATTAAATAAAATAATATTAAATAAAATCATTATTAATTTCAAAAAGAATATATTAATTATATAATTTATTAGTATAAGAATAAATACTAGGATTTTTATATTTGAACGATAACATATATCATGAGAGTATTGCAATATATATTTCGACATTCCTATTTTTAAAACCAAAAAGAATATTTCATTTTCAAAATGAATTATTTATATTTTAATTGATTTAATCAAAAATTAGATTAATCATCATAAAAGTTTTTATGATAATTAAATAATAATAATTTTATACAATAATCTTTATAATTTATTAATTAATAATAATTCAATATACTAATAAAGTAAGTAATTTATGAATCATTATTTAAAATAAAGTATATTAATAATCAACATTATGTTTAAATAACAAATGAAATAATATTTATCAATAAATTACATTATAATTTTTTAAATAGATTATTAAATAAAAATTTTAAAATTATTTTAAAAAAATGAATTATGGATATACAACATTTTCAAAAACTTTTAAGGAAAATGAATTACATATAATAAATATAATTCAAAGTAGTCGAAAAAACAAATTAGAAAGTCCTTTAAATAATTTATTACATGATTATCATAAAGAAGGAGTAAAAAGAAGAAAAAATAAGGAAAAATTATCAATAAATTCATCAACTGGAATTTTTAGAAAAACATTACATAAAGGAAGTAAAAGTCCTTTAAATAAAAAAACAATTAATCATGCTTTAAGTGTTAAAAGTAATAATAATGAAATTAATATAAGATTATCATTAAATTCCGATGGAAACAATTCAAATACTATGAATAATACAAATTCTAAAAGTACTACAACTTATGAAGAAATAATCAAAGAAAAAAATTTATTAATTTCAAAATTGAAGAAAGAAATTAAAATTAATAATCAAATATTAAATAAAATTAAAAAGAAGAAATTAAATATTAATGATTATAATAAATTTAATTTATCTAAAACTAAGAGCTTAAGTAATATTTCTTCTAAAAATGTAAACAAAGGAATATTTATATTTACTGAATTAGTTAATCAAACAAAAAGAATGAAAATACATACTCCAAGATATACAAGTAGAATTATGATGGAAACAGAAAATATGAAATGCTATAATAATTTTATTTCTAAAAAGAAAAAATATAATCATAGGAATTTTTCTGGAATTAATAGTAGAAGATTAACTTATCATAATAGTGATTCTAATTTAATGAATACTAATACAAATAACAATAATAAAGAATTACTTGATAATAAAAATCTAACACATATTTTCTCTTCTATTTTAGAAAAAACAAAAAATATTTGTTTGAAATATAAAAAATATTACGAAAAAAACAAAACAGTGAATTAAAAAGTAAAATATATAATTTCCTTTTTTATATATTTTTAATTATGAAAACAAGGATTAATTTATAAAAAAAAGAAATTGTTATTACATTTAATAATCTTTCCTAAAAAAAAATTATAAAAAAAGAGAAAAAAAACCTTTTAATTAATTTAAATAGTAAAAATAAAAAAAAAGAAAAACCAAAATAATTCCAAAAAATAATTTATATAAAAAACATTTAATACTCAATATTAGTTTGTAAAACTGGTAATCCATCTTCATTATACATTTCTTTACCATCAATTCTTAATTTTAACGAATCAATTCTTTGTTTTAATTCAGTTAATAAATTTTGACTATCAAGCATTTCTTTTTTTAATTCTTTCATTTCTTTATTAATTTTATTGTTAGAAAGTTTTTGTTTCCCTAATTCAGAATTAAATTTCATTTGTAAATTATCAATTTGACTATTCATTTCATATTTTAAATTTTTATAATCTTCTTTTAAATTATTTCTCATAATTTCACATTCATTTTTAAGAAGATAAATTTTATTTTCTCTTTCAAAATCACTTCTTTTAACTTCTCTAACATAATCTTCCATATAACCTAAATGAGATCTATGACTTCCAATATGAGGCTTCTTTAAATTATATTTAAATGTTCCTCCTGTTCTATACATTGATTCAATATAATTATATGTTGATTGTCTTGTTTCTAAATTTTCTCTTTTTATTTGACTTATTGTTTTTGTCTTTGGAAAAAATCCCATTGTTGAATATCCTGATCTTATTGGATTTGAACGAAATAATTTTTGAGTAAGCATTTTTTTTATTTTTTTATGAATAAGTTTTGATTTTTAATAATTTAATTTATCAAATAAAATTTTTTTAATATATAATTTTTGACTTTAGAATAATTTTATCTCTTGATTATATAAAGAAATTCATTGCTTTTCAATTAATTTTAAAGAATTAAATGAGATATTTCAAAGATCTTTATTAGAATAAATTAAACAATCACCACCTTCCGGTAGTATGATTATATTTTCCTTGTTTGAATCATCAGGTTGATAAATTTGAGATAACCGATCTATCCTTGATTTTCTATATTCATTGGTTAAAGTCAAGTCTTTATCATTTGAAGGTTGAAAACAAATAGATAATAAAAATCCCATTTTTCAAATAGCTTTAAAATTAATTTAAAAATTATAAAAAAACCCTTAAATAAAAAATAGACTAAAAACAAAAAAAAAATTTTAAAAATAATCCAAAAAACAAATTTTTCAAAATATATTACTAAATACTAATTAAAAATCTCATTTTAAGACAAATAAACCCACTCAAAAATTTAAGTTTACCAAAAAAATTTTAATAAACATAAAAAAATTTTTAAAAGAAAACAGCAACAACAGTAATATCATCAACAACAATATCTTCTTGATTCCACCATCTAGTACTTTCAGCAATAAGAGCTTTAGCAGCTCCTTCAGGATCTCCTTTTAAATAAAATGGCATAACCATATTTTTAACAGTTTTATTATCTAAAAATTCCCAAACTCCATCAGAAGCAACAATAATAAATTTAGTATCTTTGTCAATAATGTTTTCAGTATATTCAGGTTCAGGAATAACACCTAAAGTAGAAGCAACTAAATCTCCAATAGATCTACTCATTGCAATTCCAGGGTACATTTCTCCTTTTTTCCATACTCTATAAGGTCCACTTTTAATTCCATCTTCTTCATATTGACTTACTTCACCTCCATGTTTTAATATTCTTTTCAATTCATTTTCATTATTTGGTTTTTGATCTATTGATAATGGATATACTTCATCTCCTTTAACTATTATTGCTCTACTATCTCCTACATTTGCTGTTATTAATTTTTCTCCTGCTTGAAATACTACTACACATGTTGTTCCACTGAAATTTGCATCTATATCACTTTTTCCTACTTCTCTTTCTGCGTGAGTATATAATTTTCTTATTATTTCATAATTATTATTTTTTAATGTATTATATACTGATTCTTCATCAGTTAAATGCTTGAGATGTTTATTTTTATGTAAATGACTTTTAATGTATTTAGATACAAATTGACTTACTAAATGACCATTTAAACCATGACCATCTAATACTCCAAAAACATTAAAATCTCCTAATTTAAATTCATTTAAATCTACCAAATATGAATCTTGATTTACTTTTGTAAAACCATCTTCTCCTTTTCCAGCTTGAGATATATAAGATATTTTTTTTATATGATTTTGAGCATCTGAAATTTTCATATCTTTTGAATTTTTTGATTCTATGTTGATATCATCATCTATACTCTTTCTATGATGTTTATTGGGACCTTCTTCATTTAAAGAAAGACGTTTTGATTGATTCTTACTTCTACGCTTTGGTTGAGGAGACATTGCTTCATCATCATCGTCTTGGTTTCCATTTACTATTAAGTTTATTTTGAATTCGTCTTTTTCTTTGTTTTCTTTTATTGCTCCTTTTTTAAAAGATGGAGATAGGTAACGTTGTTTTGTGTCTTTTTTCTTCATTTTTTTTATAAATTTTTTTTATTATTTTGTGTGTTTTTAAATGGTTAATTTTGAGCATTTTATTTTTTATTTTATTTCAATTTTTTGGGTTTAGAAACGGATTAATTTTTTTTTTGAGTTTTTTATTGTTTTTTTTTAGTTTTTTTTCTATTTGTTTTCATTCAGAAAGGATATCTTTATTTATTTAATTAATAGAAATATTCATATAAATAATAAAAATAATTTAAATAATTTTAATTTTCTTTAATAAAATTATTTGATTATATTGTTGTATGGAGTTATACTGAAAATGATAAAATGAAAAGAAGAAAAAGAACAAAAGAATAAATAATAAACAATTTATGATAAATATTAAAATTTTTCATAAATAATAATATATATTTCGAATATATATATCATTTATTTATTTCGGAAAAAGATAATGTTCAATATTATGAATTCTAACAGTAGCATCTTCAGCCCCAGAAGCAAGAATATTATCTTTAATAGCCAAAGTATTAACAGGTCCAAAATGATCAATAAAAGAAGCTAATTCTTCTCCATTCATTACATTATACATAATAATATCAAATCCTCCTTCTTTTTGATTTGTAGTTGTTACAAATTTACTATCTTGTCCTCCTGAAACAATAGCTATAATAATATCTTTTGATTTACCAAACTTTGATGTATCTATATTCAAAAATTTTTCATTTTCTATTAATGTATTTATATCTTCGTTTAAATCAAATAAATTATCTATATCAATTAATCCATTGTTTATTCCTGGTATTCTATAATAGGGATTTCCTATTATTGCTATTTTACAAGCGTTTAAATTTCTTTTTGGATTTTCAGGTTGGAATTTTCTTACTAATTGAAAAGTATTTAAATTAATTAAACATAAAAAAGAATCTTTTGATGATGTAATTATTAATCCATTATCATAATTTACATCAAAATCTAATATAATATCATCATGAAATTTTTCAGATGATATTACAAGTCCATTTTCAAAATTAATCATTTCTAATTGACCATCTTCTCTAGAAACTAAAATAGATTTATTAAAATTTGTAAATAAACTTTTTACAAATTTAGTTTCTAAATTTTGACAAGTAAATTGTTTAAATTCCTCAGGAAGTTTTTTTTCATTTTTAAATTCTTCATTCAAAAAATCTTTTGTTAAATAAGCTTTAACAAAGCTTTTTGAATTTTTAGCTCTAGAACTTAAAGTAACAATAAGATATAAATCATCAGTAGAAATATCGATAGATCTTATATTTAAAATTACATCAAATTCAACTTTTCTATATAAATTATTTGAAATTAAATCCCAAATATAAATACATCCAGTTGAATCACCAGTAAACATCCATTTATTATTTTGAGATAAACATATTACATTAACTGAGGCTTGATGAGGATATGTTATAAGTTTTTGATTTGTTGTGGAATCCCATTTGAGAACTGAACGATCGGAACTTGCTGAAAATATATATTTTCCATCTTTTGAAAATTTAAGGTCCTTTATTGGTCTTGAGTGTCCTTGTAATATTTGTGTTTTGTAGGTGGGATTCATTTATTTTTTTTCTTTTTTTTTTTTTTATTTCTTTTTGTTATTTATTTATTTTGAACGAGGATAAATTTTATTATTTAATATTTTTTAGAAGGAATTATATTTTATATGAATATTACTTAAAATTAAATTTATGATTTTATTAATTTTAATAAAGATAAATCATAAATTTTATTAATAACAAATTTAACTAAACAAAAAACCTTAAAAAAAATCTTTAAAAAAACTAAAACTGATGAAAAAAAATTTAAAAAAAAAAAAATAAAAACCTAAATAAAAAAAATGGCAACAACCGAAAAAAAAAGCACATTCCGTGAGGATTTTCCAGGATATCAAGGTCATATTCCATACAAATTTAGTATAATAGGTAAGACAGTAGGAGCAACAAACGACACAATAAAAGACTTATTAACAACAGAGCCTCCAAAATCGACATTACTTCGTCCATCAGACCAGACAGATTTTTCTCATTATGACAGAGATTATTACTGTGATACATTTTATCGTGGATATCCACTTGAAGAAGACAAAATATTTTCAAATAGAAGTAAAGAAGCTGAAACATGGATTGTAGGTGATAAATATAAAATTTATCCTCAACATATTCCAGGAGTTGTTTGTCATGTTCCTGGTATTTATTCAAGTAATATTTATGGACTTCCTTATTCAAAAACAACTGCTGTTTCTATTAAAGGTGATTATAATAAGAATCCCGATTGTAGTGATAAAGAAAGATTTACTTCTACTAATATGGTCACTTATACTAAACCTAAAACTAGAAGCATTAGTGAACAAAGAGAATTAGATGAAAATGAAAAAAAATATTCAAGAACTTTTTATACTACTGGGAATATTTATAATGATGGTAAAAGAAAATTTTATAATGATATAAGAAGAATTTATCATTCAAAAATTGCACAAGTTCCTACTGTTGGATATGCTGGAACACAAAGTATTTTCCAAAAACAAATTTCATATTTGAATTATGATAAAATTATGGAACAAGAAAGAAGAGAAAAAGAAGGAATTATGTTTAAAGAAGCTGAAGGTTTACCACCTAAATTTAGAGAAAGCTTAAAAAGTATTCAACCTGATATTGATGTACCTTATGTTGTTGGGTATAAAGGTTTTAGAACTGCTGTTAAAGCTGAAAATGTTCATGGAGAAAATTTCCATGATGCTTCTTTAGAAGGAAGAAATATTTCTAAGATGAGAGCTTATAATATTTATTAAAAAATATTTAATTCGGTTTTATTTCTTTAGATAAAGGAGAAAAATAAATTTTTTTTTTTGAAATTTTTAAAATAGTTATTTAACTTCTTTTTTAATTTGAGATTTTTTTAATGTTTTTATTTTAAAGACCAAATATATCTTTTTTACATTCTAAAATTAATTCATATACTGAAAATATTACATCAATTCCTTCAATAATTGCAGTTTTATAGTCTTTACTTTGAATAGTGCAAATTAATTGTCTTATTTTATGACTTACTGGACCAGCTTTATCAATACAATCCATAACACTTTCATAAGTTGTTTTATATTTTTCTAAAAATTTAATGTTATCATAAGTACATTTTTTAATTATGTCATTATCTTCATTATATAATTTGATAATATGTGGTTTATATTTATTTGTATTTTTCATTTCAATTTCATCTATTAATTCCTTCAAATCATCATTTAAAGTATTTTCTTTTGAAATACATCTTTTAAGAGCTCCTAAAGGATTATAAATTCCATTTCTTCCCATACAAAAAGAAAAAGCTATTAAAGTTAATATTAAAATTTTTTTCATTTTAATTTATACAATTAAAAAATAAAAAATATTAAATTAAAATTAAAATAAATATAAAAAATGATAAATGTTCAACCATCTCCTTTAATAAACCAAGAAATAAATGCATATGATTATAATGAACCAGTTTCAAATCCAAATTATCAACAAGAAATAAACACTTTATTTTTGGAAATAAGTTCTAAATTAAATTCAATAGACCATTCTAGAACAGGAAAAATTTCAGAAAATCAACTTTTATCATATCTTCAAAGTCAAATTCCTCAAGGAAAACAATTAAATGTATCTTTATTTAAACAATTATTAAGAGATTTAGATGTTAGTGATGATATGAAAATTGATATAAAAGATTTTACAAAACTATATATCAAAAATCGGGAAGAATTGAAATTAAATTTAGAATCATTGAAATTAGGATATGATAAAGAAAAAATATTAAAAGAAGATTTAGAAGCAAAAAAGCAATCTTCAAAAAATGAAATTTTAAATAATGGAATGTCTTCAAATTCTTGTTTAAATATTGAAATAGGGAAAGTTGTTTTTTATGGTAATAATAATTATTTTGATGATATGTATATGAAAGTGACATTAGATAATAAAATAGAAAAAAAGACATCAACAAAAAAAGGAAATGATATAAATTTTCCTGAAAAATTAATATTTCCAATAAAAGTAAAAGAAATAATATTAAATTTAAAATTAATATCAGTGAATAATCCAAATGATCATTTATGTGAAGCAGATATACCAATATTTCAATTAATACCAAATGAAGAAATAGAACCTCAAATAGATTTAAACGATTATTCAGGAGGTCCTGTAGCTCAAATAAATCCAAAAATATTATTTATAACATCATATTTTGAAACATATCAAAAGCAATATGATAATGTAGAAAAAAATATACAATCATATAAAGATAAAGTAAGTGAATTAACTAATGTTTTAGAAGATTTATCAGCTCCTTTTAAAAAAAATTTTGATGAGAGTGATGCAAGGAATTTAAGAAATGCTCCTATTGTTGCTAGTAATAAAATGGTTGATAATATTGAAGGAATGTATAAAAACTTTTTTAAAAAAGATATTAAATGGTTGAATATTTTAAAGTACTTATTATATTTTTGTATTTTAACAAAATTTATTACTACCTTTTCAAAACCTGATTTCATTTCTATTTTCTTTGAAATGTGTATTGTCATTGTTATTAGTACTGATATGGTTAACTTTTTATTCGAAAAATTTAAGTTTTTTTTCTTTGGAATGATTGTTTCTGTTTTTTATGATATTTTAGATTATTTTTATTTGAGAACTATTAGATTTCATTATATGGAAAGTGTTGAAAGTTGGGTTAGATTTTTTGGATTTTTTGGTTTTATTGGAAAATGTCTTGTTCTTTTTTGTCTTTTTGTCATTAATGTTAAAAATAAGAAAAATCCTTCTGTTATTAGCTAATTACGCTTTTTTTTATTTAAATAAATTTTTTGACTTTTATTTTTTTTTTGAGATTCAGGAAAATTAAAATTAATTTATTATTTTATTAATAATTATTCTGTAATGAGGAAAATCCAAATTTTTTTATTAATTGCTTTTCTTATTGTGGTTATATCAAGCGGAAAAGAAAAAAAGAAAGAAAAAGACAAAAATAATTTAAAGATTCAGAAATTTAATGATAATAGTTCAAAAGAAAATAAAAATGATGATAAGGAAAATGAAAAATCAGAAAAAATAGAAGAAAAAAATAAAACAAAAGACAATGAAAAAAATAACCAGGAAAAAAGCAAAGAAAGTATAACAAAAAATGAAAAAGAAAATGAAGAAAAGAATGAAGAAAAAGGCAAAAATACAGAAGAAAAAGATAAAGATAAAAAAGAATCAAAAACAGAAGAAAATTCAACAGTTAAAGAAGATGTAAAGGAAGATAAACAAAAAATAAAAAAGGAAGAAAAAAAAGAAGGAAAAGAACATGAAGAAGAAGAAAAAGATAATAAAAAAGATAAAAAAGATGAAAATGAAAAAAAAGAAGATAAAATACATGAAAAAAAAGATAAAAAACATGAAGGACAAGAAAAAAAAGAAAATAAAAAAGATAAGAAAGAAAATGAAGAAAAACAACATAAAAAAGAAGAAAAAGATAATAAAAAAGATAAAAAAGATGAAAATGAAAAAAAAGAAGATAAAATACATGAAAAAAAAGATAAAAAACATAAAGAACAAGAAAAAAAAGAAAATAAAAAAGATAAAAAAGAAAATGAAGATAAACATCATGAAGAAGAAGAAAAAGATAATAAAAAAGATAAAAAAGATAAAGAAGAGGAAAAAGAAGATAAAAAACATAAAAAAGAAGATAAAAAAGAAAAAAAGAATAAAAATAAAAAAGAAGAAGAAAAAAAAAAAGAAAAACCTTCAAAAAAAGAATTAAAAGAATCAATAATAAATATTTCAGATTATAAATACCCAACTCCAGATGATTCGACTTATGATTACATAGCAATAATGTCAACAAATGATATTCATGGAGCATATTATCCTCAATATATAAATGGTTCAACATCATATTCATACGGAGGAGTAGAATACTTAGGAAAATATATAAGTATAATGAGAGAAGAATGGGGAGATAAATTTATGTGGTTAGATGGAGGGGATATTTTTCAAGGAGGATTAGAATCAGCTTTATCTAAAGGAGATATAATGACTGATTTTATGAATAAAATGCAATGTAATGCTTCTACTATTGGTAATCATGAATGGGATTATGGACAAGATTTTTTAATTAGACAAATGGCTAGAAGTCAATTCCCTTATATTGTTGATAATATACTTAATACTACCTCTAATAAAACTTTATTTTTACCTAATCAAGTAATTACAAAAATATTTGATTTTGGAAAAATTAAAATCGGTGTTATTGGAATTACTACTGTTACAACACCTCAAACTACTTTTGGTGATTTACATGGAATTAAATTCTTAGATTATTCAGATATAATAATAAGAGAAGCAAAAGAATTAAGAAAAAAAACTAATTCTGTAATATTATTATCTCATGCTGGAATGAAGTGTTTAAAAGATGGAGATAGTAAATTAAAATTACAAATATGGACAAAAAATTCAAAGCAAAAAGAATGTAATCCAGAAGATGAAATATATATATTACTAAATGCTTTACCAGAACATACAGTTGATGCTGTAGTAGCAGCACATAAACATGATGTTACTCATCATTGGATTAATGGAACTCCTGTTTTTAGTAGTTTAAATAATGCTGTTTATAGTCAAATAATGTATTTACCTTTTGATAAAAAAAGTGGTAAATTAATTAGAGATGAGATTAAAATGGAATCTCCACTTCCAGTTTGTGAAAAAGTATTTGAAAAAACTAGAAGATGTACTCCAATGAATCCAAAAGATGTTAAAAAATTAGGTAAATTATCTAAATTTTCTTTCCATGGAACTGTAATTGAAAAAGAACCTTTATTAAAAAATATATCAGAAACATATTGGCCTAAATATAATAATTTTGTATCTTCTATTATTACAAAGAGTAATGATGTACTTCAAATGAATAAAAATTCTGAAAATTCATTAGGTAACTTATATTGTGATATAATGAGAAGAGCAACAGGAGCAGATGTATCAATATTAAATTCAGGAGCATTTAGAAATACTTGGAATCCAGGTCAAATTAGTTTAGCAAATATATTTGGAATGAGTCCTTTTGAAACTAGAATAGTTACTGTTGAAATGACTGGAGAAGAATTATTAAAAATGTTAGAACAAACTCAAGGTGGAAAATATGGATTTTATCCTACTAGTGGATTAAAATTATTAGTTAGTTTAGAACCTAAAAAAAAATTATATTATGCAAAATTATTTGATGGATTATATGAATATCCTATTGAAAATAATAAAACTTATACTGTTGCTACTACTGATTTTGATATTCCTTATGGAGGAGATGATTTTGCTGATGTTATGAAATGGTATAAACCAAGAAATTTAAAATATTATGATGTTGTTAGAAATACTATTATTGATTATTTAAAGAGAGTTGCTACTATTAAAGATAAACAATTTGTTAGAAGTAGTCTTCCTAGAATGAGAATTGTAAATAAAGTTGATTTAAGTGTTCCTCCTTCTGATATTACTTCTATTGATCAAATTTTAGGAAAAAATAATAAGGAGAAAAAAAATGAGAAAAAAAAATAAATTAAATAAAAAATAATTAAGGTTCAATTTATATTTAATTTTGAAAAAATAAATTAAATAATTTTTTTATAATTTAAATTATATTTAATTTATATTTACGAATAATTGAAATAAAATTAGAAAGAATGATTTTTTCATCTCCTCCAATATTACAAAGAAAATCCATTTTTCCTAAAAGTAAAAAAATTTCAACTTTTTCATTTTCACTGATTCTTTCATTTAATCTAATAAAATGAGTTAATTGTTCAATTAAATCAACCATAGCGAAACCATTTTGAATTCTAATATCATTAAGTTTATGAAAAATATTTCCAAAATCATTTCCTTTACAACAATTACAAAATTCTTTAAATTGTTTTGGAGTAGGTAAACCAGCACAAGAATAAACAGAATTTTCGTCAATGGTTGAATTACTAGAAGCCATAAATGTAGCTTCTAATAAATTTAATATTTTCCTCATATCACCTTTAGCAATTTCAAATATTTTAATTAAAGTATTATCATTAGTATAATTTATATTTTCCTTCATACAAATATTTTTTAATCTCATAATACATTGTTCTTTTTTTAAAGGAGCAAATCTAAATCTCATACAACGACTTTGAATAGCCATATTAATTTTATTAACTTGATTACAAATAAGACAAAATCTTGAATTTTTAGTATATTTTTCCATAATTCTTCTTAAAGCATTTTGAGCATCACTAGTCATCATATCAGCTTCATCTAAAATAACTAATTTAAACATATTAAAATTATTATTATTATTATTAATTGAGATATTATTAAAAGAACCTAAGGCGCCACAAAAATCTTTTATTTTATTTCTAACAACTTGAATACCTCTATCATCAGAAGCATTTAATTCTAATATCATATTTTTATATGAATCTCCATATAATTGTCTTGCTAATGCTAAAGCACATGTTGTTTTTCCTGTTCCTGGAGGACCGTAAAATAAGAAATGAGGAATACTCTTTTGAGATATAAAACGAGATATTGTTGATAATATTTCTTCATGACTTATTATTTCTGATACTGATGTTGGACGATATTTTTCTACAAATGGTAATGTTGATTTTTTATTTGTAGTTTGAGGGAATTGATTTGTCTCATCTTGCATTTCAATGTCGTTCATTTCTTTTTTTTTGAAAATTTATTTATTTAATTATTTAAAATTATTTAGTTATTTATATTTAGATTTTTTTAATACTTTATTTAATTTGTTTAGAAAAAAAAAGAAAAGTAAGATAAGTAAATTAATAGGATTATATATTTTCTTTGTTTGTTAAGGTATTGAAAGTTGATTTTTCTTAATTATTGAATTTGTTTCAATTTAATTTCTTTCTAAATATACAATATTTTAAATTATTTTCAAAGATTTAAGGTGAAATATAATTTTTTTATATCATCATATTATTTTTTTTTAATTTTTTTAAAGGGAAAAAGAATAAATATTTTTTATCATTCATTTAAAAAGCCAAAAAAGTGTATTTTTGTCAATTTACTTTTATCAATCTAAATTCTGAGATTTTCATTTAATAATTTTAATTATTAAAAATCATTGATTTTGAAAATATTATGTTAATATTTAATTAAAAGATAATAATTCATTTTTTTAAATTAAGAAAATTTTGATGGGATATTGCTTTGCTCCATCAATGAATGTAAAAATTATAATATTATTTTATTAAGAAAAAACCTTCAAATCAAGTTTATATAAATCAAAATAAAGAATTTTCAAATTTTATTCAAAAAAGGGAATCATTTCAATTAAAAGAAAGAGAAAAAAATAAAAGTTCAGAAATATTAAATGAATATGAACTTTCTTTAAATGATTTATTAAATGAAAGTCAAATTTCTTCAGTTTCAAATAATAGATTTAAAAATAAAAATGAATTTGAAATTCAAAAAGGAAAATTAGATACAGTAAGAGAAGTTAATAGTGAGTTCTCAAATAGAAAAATTGAAAATAAAAAAAATTATAAAAAAGAAAATTCGAATATTTCATCAAGCACAGAAAAAATATCTTCTGAAAGATGTATTGAAAATTATGATAAGAAAACTAATCAATTAATGAAATATTTTCCAAAAAAAAATAGTTATGAATTTTTTAGAGTAAATAGTTATAATTTTGTTGAACATAAAAGTTCTTTTTTTAATAAACATACTGAAAATTCTTGAAAATTTGTAATTATTTTTTTTCTAAAAATTTAGAAAAAATTTTTATTGTTTGTTTTTGGAATTTTTTATGAAGGATTTATTATTTGAATAATAATATTAATAAAGTATTTTAAATTCTTATATATAATATATATTTATTTTTTTATTTCTAAAAAATCTTTAATAAATTGGGTTATAATCTTACATTTTTTTTCCATATTCATTTTAATTTAGTTTTCTTCCAATTATTTATTCCATTTTATTATATTAGTTTTTTGTAATATAGTGTTTATTAAGTTTATTTATTCTTAAAAAATATTTTTTTAAAAAAAAGTACAAGAAAAATTATTATTTCTTCTTCTTTTTCATTTTCAAATCTTTTTAACTTTAATTATTTACATAAAACTAAACATACACTCATATAAGTTTTTCAAAATTATTGTCTTTTTCGTTTACTATTCCCTATTTATTTTGTTTTTTTATATTTAAACATTTGAAAATGGCATTCCTTATATTTTCTTATTTTTGGCTTATTGAGTTTCATATTAAAAAACCTTTTTTTTATAAAAATTAAATATTATCTCTCTTTAAACTAAAAAAAAGCAATTTGTTTATAAATGATATTTATATAAAATAATAGAAATCATTATTTTATGCAATATCAGAAAAAATTAAAAATTATTTTATCAAAAATAAATATTTTTATAATTCAATCTATATAAAAATTTTGAATTGATAATTAATTATTTTTAAATATTTTTAACAAATAATTAATTATAAATAATTCAATGTCAAAACATTGTGTTGGATTATTAATTATTTCATTATTGATTTTTTATTCAAAATGTGAAGATGAAATAAAAGAAGTTTTACCGTATGAAAATTATCATTTAAAATTAAATAAAGAAAATCCAATAATAGCATTAAAATTTAGATTAAACAATTCAAATAACGATAATGCAGATTTAATAATTCATTTTCAATCAGCAACTGGATTCACAGTTAAAGGTTTAATTTTAACTAATTTAGATGAAGTGAATTCAATATTATCAAATACAACAAATTTTTCAAATAAAACTAATTCAATAAGATTTGTTGTTCAAAGAAAAGATTTCATTGTCAAAATTAAAGATTTAAATTTAACAAAAGAAAATGAATTTCTATATATTATATTTAAAGATAGACATTATTTTTATGAAGATTATGTTTCAATTTATAGAGAAAATGATGAAGTTAAACTACAAGAAAATCAACCTTATCTTTTAAGTAGATTTTTTTCTTTAAATTACAGAATATGTTCTTTTACAGTAAAAGAAAAAAATAAATATTCTTTTGAAATAAATAATTTTGATAAAAGTTTAGTTACAATTTATACAAATAAATCAGAATATAAAGAAATATTTTCAAGTGATGATAATCTTATTGGAAATATTATAAACCTTTTACCAAATAAAACTTATTATATTAAAATTACAAATATGAGAAAAGAAAAAAAACCTTATTATAAAATTAAATTTTTAATTTTAATTACAAAATTTGATGGATTTAAACCATTACAATTACAAGAAGGAAAATTACATTTCGAAAAATTTATTACATTTAATAAATATTTTTATTATTTCGATATTACTAATTATAAAATAAATGAAGAAAATTATATTACTTATAGATATGATTCATTAAATAAAAATATAAATAATGAAATAAAAGCAGTTATTGTAACATCAAATGATTCAAATATAACTGATTTTAAACAATTAATTCCAGTTAAAGATTCAAATTCAATTTTTACTTTAATTGAAAGTCATAAATTTAAAGATAATGTTTATCATTTAAAATTTAAAAAAACAATTCAAAAACCAAAAGAAAAAACTTTATTATTAATTTCTATAAAATTTGAACCAAAAGATAAAGAAGATACTTTTATTTATCCTGATGATTTTGAAATAGGAGTTGGAAAAAGAATGGATTTAAAATATTTAGAAGAACAAAATTTTAAATATAATGATCAATGGATTACTAATACTGATAATGATAATTCAATGCCACATTTTTATAAATATTTATTAAATGATACTAAAGAAAGTAAAATTTATGATAGTGATAAAAATAAAATTGAAAAAAGTATTATTATTCAAAGCTTTAATGGAACTAAAGTTAAAATTCAGAAAAGTGAAAATAGTACTTTAGTTAAAGAAAAATTAAATGATAATACTGTTTTATTAAAAATGAAAAAAGATAATTTTTTAATTTTAAAAGTTGAAAAAGATAAAAAAGTTAATCAAACAGATAATATTTTATCTTTCAAAATTTTTTATACTAATCATACCATTCATAATTTCATTAAACCTGAAAATTTAAAATTATTGAATGAAAAATCTCCATTATTAAATGATCATTGTATTAATGATTCTTATATAATAATAAATAATAAAATAAAACATTTTATTCCTACTTTTAATATAGATTTATTACTTAGAAAATATTATTTAACATCAGTTGATAATGATGAATTAATAAGTAATAAGGAACAATTTTTAATTGAAAAATACAAAGAAAATTTATCTGATGATATAAATTTAGAAAAATTAAATTGTAAATCAATAGTTATTTATAATCAAGTTCCAATACAAGTTAATTCTATAAATAATTTATTAAATGATTATTCATTTACAATTAAAAAAGATCTTTTATTATCATATGATAAATTTTTACTTAATTTAAAACAGATGGATGGTAATAAACAAAAAGAACATTATTTTGAATTTAATAATTCTAATTTAAACAATGAAATAAAAGAAGAAAATACTAAATTAATTGGAAAAAATATAACTGAAGGAATTTATAGAGTTGAAATTACAGGTTATGGAAAAAAAGGTTCTGAAAATTTTATTGAAAAATATAAACCTCTTAATATTCAAATCAGAAATATTGAAAATGAAAAAAATACTTTTACACTTAAATATTTTATTTTTTTTATTCTTATTCTCATGATTACTTTACTTATTTTATTTGATACTATTAAAAATAATAAATTGGTTATTGTTCATCAAAGAAAATATAATTATTATACTCAATTAAATGATGAAGAAGAAGAAATGATGAAAATATAATTTTAATTTAATTAATTTATTAAAACTTTAAAATCAAATTTTTTGGGAAAAAAATTATTTTGATTGATTTTCTATTAAATGTTTATATTTTAAATATACATTTTGTTTGTTTTTTTCTTTTTTTAATTTTTCTTCATTGCAAATATTAATAACTTCATATTGATCTGAAATTGTATTTAATATATCAGCTCCAAAAATTTTTTTTTTGGTCATTTTTATTTTTTTATTTTTTAAATCTTTTTCTAAATCCCTTCCATAATGAACAAAAGTTTTTTTTGTATCTACTCTTATGAAATCATATTTAGGACAATAATTGATTAATGCTTCAAGAGGTTTAAATTTAAGAGATAGTTTTTTACCAAAAATTATTTTAGTAGATTTTGATTTTTTTATAATTCTAGAATTACGATTTTTCTTTTCAAAACTTTTTGTCATCAAATTTTTATTTTCATTGATTGTTTTATTGAAATTCAAATTTTGAAATTTTTTCTTTTTAATTTTTACTTTGTTTTGATTTATTTCTAATGAATTTTTTTGATTATAAGATTGATTGTTTTTAACAGTATTTTTTGTTATTGTAAAAGATTTTGTTGAAGTAGATAATAAATCATTCTTTTTATCATTTATTAAATTTGATTGACTCTTATTTTTATTTATTCTTTCAAATTTAGGAAAAATTGTAACATGAATACTTGGAAAAATTGTATTATAATTTGGAGAAACAATTAAAGAATAATTTTTTTTTCTTTGTTCTAAAATTTTTTTGATTCTTTCTTTTCTTTTATTTTCATAATATTTTTTTTCAAATTGAAATGAATATTTTGTTTTATTTGAAATTAATTTATTTAAATATTTTTTTCGACTCTCATTTATATCTTTATCTGATCTTGATAATTCCTTTAAAAAATCATTCAATTTTTTCTGTTTTAATTCATAATTTAAACCTTTATTTTCTATTTTATTTCCTTTTTCATCTAAATAATAATCATAATCATAATTGTTTTCTATTTTTTTTTTGTGATTTTTTTTTTTTACAAATAATTCACTAAAGGCTTTTCCAATTTCAGAAAATGACATAAATAAAAAAATCTTTTAAATCTATATTTTTTTTAATTAATCTAGTAAAAACCACATATAGTTAAAAATCATTAAAAAAATAAAAATAATTTAACTAAAAACAAAAAAAAATGAATTTGTAATATAATAAATAATTTCCTTTTTTACATTATCTAATTTTGTATTCAGAGTTATTGTTTTTATTCATAATGTTCTTTATATTTAATTCAGCTTAGCAAAATTAAATCTATTACATTATTTTAATTTTATTTATTTAAATTTTATTCTTTTAAATTATTAGCACAATTACCAAATAATTAATTTATTTTGTAATCATTATTCTTGATTATTTTTTTACTTTGTGTAGGACAAATAAAAAACATATTGTATTATCAACTAAAAAAAAAGAAATTTTTCGTTTTTCCTTGTTGGTGTTTTGTGTAATTCTTCTTATTATTCTTCCTCTCAAATAAATATGATATAATTTTAATGTAAAGTATTTTATTTTTGACATAAATTTTTAGTTTTTGAAGTTTTTAAGCTATTAAAAATAATATTTAAACGAATATTATTTAGATTGAATTTTTTCTTATTTTTTTAATTTAATTTTTACTTTATCTATTTTTACTATTGGGGATTTTTTCATTTAATGATTTAATTTAATAATAAAATAATTCTTAAAAGCCCTTTTATTTTTTTGTTTTTTTATATTTTCCATTATTTCTATAAGAGAAATTTTATTTGAAATATAATTCTTTTTGTATTTTTACTTTTTTCATATTAGAATCATTTAATTTTTTTTAATTTTTCTTCTTAAAAAAAAGTTAAAACAATAATTATACAATAAATAAAATAAATAAATATTTTTTTAATATATTATATTCTTTAAGAACTTTGTTTAGCTTTATTTGTATTATAAGTAGGAGATTTGGTTTTTTATTTTTCTTATATTTTAAAACTCGATTATTATTCTCATTATCATTATTATTTTTAAAATTAAATACTTATCTTTTTAAAGTATAATTGGTGACTATATATTAAAATTTTGTTTAATAATTTTATAATAAGAAAAGATAAATGATTTATTGAGCAATTAATCTTTAACAAAACTATAATTAATAATTATAAAAAATGAAATTAGGTATTATATTGGATAAAGAATATAATTTAGGAAATGTTAATTAATCTTTAATATTTATGATAATCATCTTTTGAAAAATATTCTAACACTATAATGATATAAAAAAAAAAAATTTTAATAAAATAGATTGAAATATTAAAGTTGTTTATAAACAATAATTATTGTATTAAATCTAATATTCTTTCTATTATTAATAAAAAGGAAATAAATATTAATAATAAAGATTTTAAAAGTAATTTATATGACATGAGAAAGTTAGTTCATAACTAAAACTCTAATTTAAACAAATCTTTTGTATTTTTTTCCTTTGTTGAAAAAAAAATTATAGAATTAAAAATTTAAATTAAAAATTAAATGAGAGATTAATGTTGAATATAAAACTATTTTTTTAAAGAAAAATAATATAATATTTGTAATTGAGTTTTATATATAATTTAATTTTTAATATTATTTGATTTTAATTCACTAATATTATGATATTGATATTTATAAGACCAATTAAAATTATTTTGTGAAATTGAATTAATTACTTTAATTTTCAGTTTTTCATATTCATAAATAAAAATTATAAATACCATAAAAATATATTCCAAAAATAAAAATAATATTTTCCATATATTTATATAATTATCATTACTATTAATTTCATTATTTTTATTTAAATTCCTTTTATTTTCAGGTGATTTTTTTATAGTTTTATTAAAAGAAAAATTATCAGTTTCACATTTTAAAAAATCATCATAATTATAATTTATGAATTCCTTTCTTTCTAAAAAATCAAGAATTTTTCTATTTGTATTATTTGAAAATTTACTTTCTCCTTCATTACAAGTAAAACTTATTTCAAATTCATTTCCTTCAATATTTCCTTTTCCAAATGTGGTATCTAAAACAAAAGGATTAATGAATTTTGAATCTTTTAAATTTCCTAATTTATAATTCTTTACAAATGTCCTATTATTACTTTCTTGAGAAGAAAAAGAATTTTTTATTTTTTTTGAATATGAAGTAAAATATGACATTTTATTTTATTTCTTTAATTTATTTTCTTTTTATATATTTAATTGAAAAATGAATATATTTTTAATTAATTAATTTTTTATTGAATTTGGTAATTCTTTTTTTTTTTAAATATAAAATAATTTAAATCTTCTTTTTAATTAATGTTTTATTAATAAATTTTTCTTTAAAATGATTATATATCCTATGAATCAAAGTTAATAAATTTTTTTCATATGAAAATTATACTTTTTAATTTTAAAAACATCAAAGAAATGTGAAAATTTTTCATGGTTAAACAAAAAAATGAAAAGAATGTCTATCTCAAATAGAACATATTTAATATTATAATCTAAAAATTGAAGAATTATATACCTGTATCAGTATATCCTCTATGAAAATGATAATGAAAAAAAGATGATAAAATGAATAAAGATTTAAAAGAAAAAAAATCAAGAAATAATGAGAGAAAAAAATTATTTAAAACAATTAAATTGAAATATATTCCAAAAGAAAAAGAAGATGAAAACTTAATGTAGTTAAAAATAGGTGAACTCTAGATGTTTTGACTTTTTTGATATAATTGATGAAATAAAAGGTAAAAATAATGATTGTGATAATAAAAGGAAGAGAATTGTTAGATTTACAAATGAAAATTAGGAAAAAATTAAAGATTGGAAATATAAATAATGATTTTTTTTTCAATTGATTAATATAAATATATAAAATAAGGAGAAAAATATTAAAATATAAGAAATAAATATTATAATCCTGTTTTTACAAGTATTTGACATATTGAATATATATTATATAATACCATAAAGAACTTAATTTGTTTTATTTTATAATTTTATGAATTAAAATAAAAGGATATTACTAAATTAATTTTAAAGATTGAGACTGAGTAATACTCAATCACCAATTAATTATATAACTCAAGTATAATCATTTTTTTCAAAATTATTTCTTTATTATGTATATTTATTCAATTGATTTTAAAACACAAAGAAAAAAAAAAATAAATTAATATTTATATAATAATCACCCTAACTTTAAATCAAAAAAATTAAAATGATTAAACTTCATTACTGTTTATTAGGTCAATGTCAAAAAATATAATTATTGTTATAATATTAAATAAATTCAGATTTTATTGATTATAAAAAATGCTTTCTTCTTTTTTATAGATATGAAACATAAAATATTAAATATAATATGATATCATTTGAAAAAATCCAAAAAATATTATAAGTTTGATTTGAAACAAATTTATTTATTTTAAATTTGAGTTATTTTCATCAATTTAAGTGCTTGATTCTTCTTTTATTTTTTATATACGATAATAGAAATAAAAAAAGTGTTTATAAAAAATTAATGAAACATGTTTATTTTATAATTCAATTAATAACTTCTATTTTCAATATCAATCTTCATATAATCATTGATCCTTAATTTTTTTTAATATAAAAAAAAATAATTAATAATAAAAAGTCAAAAAAATTTTTTAAAAGCTTAAAAGCCTTTTAAAACAACAAAATAAAAATAATAACTAAATATTTAGAAAAAGAAACAAAACCACTTTTGTTATTAGAATTAAGATCAGCTTCTGTTATAGTAATAGTTTTTTGAGCATTATTTGCAATAGCGACAGTAAATTGATAAGTTCCAGATCTCGCACCAATTCCATTTTCTTCTAAATAATAATCTCCTGCATATATTTTATCAGGAAAAGAACAAGAAGCAGTAGTATCAGTATTAGCATTACCTTTTTTAATATCACAAGTTAAATAATATCCCGATATCATAAATGCGGCATAAACTGAAGAATGATCTTCATCAATTGATATAGATGGTTGAAATGTAATTATAATTCCATTATTTTTTTCAATTTTTGATACAGTTAAAATATTTTTGGTGAGCTCTGCGTCTGTTGCAGAATTTGATTTAATTACCAATGCTTTATAATCAAGTGCGGTATTAACGTTTAACTTATATGTATTAGAACCTATGTTTATATCTTTTTTTTCTATATTATATGTTCCATCATTAACATTAACTATATCACAAATGGTTGATATAACTGTTTCCCCATCTTGATAAGCATCAAAATTCGTACAAGAGTTTAAAGTGACTGAATTTCCAGACACTGATTTTATACTGAAAATCCCATTTGCACTTCTTCCCGGATCTGAATCACTTCTTAATTCAATAAATATTTTTTTATTTTGATCAGGAGCTGTTTTAAAAGTTTTTAAGCGTAAAAAGATCTCCTCACATGATGATAAGAATATGAATGAAATGATTAACAAGATTTTCATTTTTATTTATTGTTACCGTTAATTGTTACCGTTTATAGCAAATAAATTGTTTGCGTTAAGTTTTTCAAATATATTAAAATTAATTATTTATTTTTGAACAAAATTAAATAATTAAATATTAAAATTAATTTAATTTAACTTATAATTAATTATTTTAAAATATATAAATATATAAGATAGACTTTATATAATAAATTGGAAATTGGATAATAAGTAAATCCTCGTTTGACTTAACTTTGACATTAAATGTTAAAAAAATAAAATACAAAGTAAATATTCAATCAAAAATCTCATCAAAACTTAATCATTTCATATTTTTCCTTTAAATCCAACAATTTTAGTATAAGAATACTATATTTTCCTTAATGTAATCTAAGATAAATTATTTTAATTAATTTCCTTTTTCATCTTCTATTTTATAATATTTTAATATTGTCTATTTCTACTCCCTTATCAACAATTTTTTTAACATCTTTCTTAATTGTTTTTGTTCATCCTTCTCAAGACATTATTAAATTTATTTTAGAATTTTATCCAACAAATATTCATTTAAGATTTTTTCTAACACTATTTTTTTTTCTTATGGAGTTTAAATGTATGTTATTTATTATTTATTCTATTATGTTTTAATTATATTTTGGTCTTTTCCCTGTTACACTTTCAATGAAATATAATTAACACCTAAAAAAAGCATTAAAAACTTTTTTTTTAATATTTTATTTATATATTTATTTTTATAAAATTTAGTTTCTATTTTTTTTTGGAAAAATAAATATTTTTCTATTTATAAATTATTCCGTTTTTAATGGGCAATTATTTTTCTTCATTATATTTATTAATTATCATTGACATTGAACTTATAAAAATTTGAAATTCCATAACTTCAAAATTTTCTTTTTGGTTAAATTATTTTTCAAATCATCTAAAAGCTCATTTTAGGGTTTTTCTACTTTTTTTATATCATTTCAATAGTATTTAATAATTGTATATCATTTTAGTGAAAATGTTAAATATTTTAATTTTAAATCTTATATGATAATCATTCAATAGGTTTTTTCATTTAAGATTTAAAAATATTTTTCATAGTTTAAATTTATTAAATTTTTTAATTTCTTGAGTTATAAAAAAAAATAAAATATGAAATCAGAAAATAAAAATAATAATAAATCAAAAAGTAAAACTCTTAGTCTTGATTTCAAATCTCTTCGTTCAATGAATGATACAAATATGAGTTCAATAGATAAAAAAATAAAAAATAAATATTCTTCAGCTTTAGAATATTTAAATTCTTTTTCTCATAAACAAACCACAATTCAAAATAATTCAACAATAAACAGTGAAAAATTTCAAAAATTAAGAAATGAAATGTTAACATCAATTTATGATAATATTCATTATTCAAATTATAAAACAACAAATTTAGAAAATTCATATTTAAAACAAAATCATACAAGAAATAATTCTCTTACTTCTGAAAAAGTGAAAGAACATTTTAAAACAAAAATAAATTATTTATCTCCTCAAAAAAAAATAGATAATAAAACAAATAATTCATCAATATTAAGTTTATATAATAGTCCATCATTTAATGATAAAACAAAGGAAAAAATAAAACAAATATTTAATATTTTTAATCCAAATTATATTCAAAATGATAAAAACAATAAAAATAATAAAAATAAAAATAAAAAGAAAAAAAGAGCACTTCATTATCAAATATTAGATGAAACATCAGCAGCATATAAATTAAGAGAATTAAGAGAAAAAAAAAAATATCAAACTCAATCAATAGAAAATTATAAGAATGGAGAAAAAGTAATTATTCCATTAACAAGTAGATATGTTTCTAAAATAAACCCACATGTAGATTTATATGATAAAGTTAATGGATTAAATACTCAAAAATCTGCTTCTTGTCAAAGATTAATTCATATGACTAAAGTTATTCAAGCTGATTTAAGTGGGAAAAATCCTTCTAATAATTTGGATTTAAAAATACATAAAAATCACAATTCAAAGAGAGATTTATTTGCTGTTACACATGAAGGGAAAATTAGAAATAAAATTGTTGATTTTCATCATTTTTCTATTTTCCCTGATATTCATAGAAGAAATAAAAAAGATGAATTATTAAATGCTTATGCAGAAAATAATTTAAAAATTATTTCTGATATTAAAGGTGATTTAGCTAAAAAAAAACAACCTGAAGAAAATGTTAATAATACAAATACAAATTATATTCAAACTACTTTAAAAGTTCCTGAAAAAAAAGAAGAACCTAAAATTGATGTTAAAGAAGAAATTGATATTGATGATTTATTAGATTAAAAAAAGATTTATATAATTTAATTATAATTATATTTTATATTTTTTTTAACTCAAAAATAAAAATAAATACTGATTTACCTTCTTTTCAATATTAAAAAAGAAAAAAAATCAAAAACAAAAAAAGTATTAAAAATAAATTAAAATATATTTTTTAATACTATTAACTTAAAAATCCTATTTAAAAAACCTTATTTCTTCATTCCTAAAACAACATTTTTAAGAGCCATAGCTTGAGCAATACCAGGTTTACCCAAAATAGGATTGACTCTTGAAGTATCAATAATTTCCTTAGATTTACTAACATAAATGGCATCTAAAGTATTACTAATATTACTTTCTAAATCTTCAACCATTTTCCCAATATTTTCAATATGTTCAACACTATAATATTCTTTAATGTTTTTTTCAGATGAACTATTTCTAGTAAGTGATCCACTTAAAGAAACATTTCCACAAGTTTTATTAGAAAAAGCCATAGTCAAAGAAACAGTGGTAATTAAATTATAAGAAGCTTTCTTTCCTCCATCACTAAAATTCACAGTAATAATATTAGAACTATCCCATAATCCATTTTGCATACTTTCACTATTAACAGAATGTTTAACAAGAACAGCAACACCAAATCCATCACTTGGACTTTCACCTAAATCCCAACAATAAACAGAAATATGTGATTGAGAGGAATAATATGCTTTAGCATAATTTTTAAACATTTGATTTAATTGTTCTTCTAATTTCCTTAATTGTGGAGATGGATATTTAGCATCTTCTGTTGGTGGGAAATACTTATTGGAATATGGAGAACGATAAGAATCACCATCACGATTCTGTTCACATGTTATGAATTCACCTTCTGGATCATCTTTACATATTCTTGTTCTATTATCTATTTTTTGAAGAAATTCATTCAATAAATCATCATTTTCATATATTACTGTTGATATTGCTTCTATGTTTTTATCTATCTCATTCATTGGAAGAAGTTGATTTAATTGAATACATTCTTTTAATGTTGGATTCGCAGGAGCGTATTCTTTTTTTGTTTCTACAGGTTCTTCGGTATTTTCTTGAAAGTTGTTTTGAGATTCTACATTTTCTTGATTTGTTACTTGCTCTTCAGAAGGATTTTCTACATTCAAGTTTTCTGTCATTTCAGGATTTGGGTTTTCAAGGTTTTCATCTGACATTTTATGTTTTTATATATATTTTTTTTTATTGATTAAATTATGGATTTTTTAAAATAAAAAGTTTAAAAAATTAAAAATAAAATATAATTAATTGATATAAAATAATAAAAATATTTATTTTATATTTTATTGAAAATTATTGCTATTACTAAATAATTTTTATTATTTTCATCAGATAATATTTTTTTGTTCCTTTTTTAATTGAAATGAAATATTTTATTTGATTTATTTACCTTTGAATTTTTTAATGATTTTGAATCCTTCAATATTTTTAATTCAATTATCATATTTATTATTGATATTTTCCCATATATATTTTTTGTGAATTTCATTTTTTTTCACTTATTTCATCTGGAATAAAAATTAATTAATTATTAGATAATATTTTATTTTTGTTTTAAGATCTCAATACCAATAAATAATTCAAAAGTGGTTTCCTTTGAACTAAAATTAATTTTAGAAAGTAAAGAGAAATAATTTCTAAATTTTTCTTCATTGTTGTCTGAAACCACAAAAATTGATACATAAATTTGAAGGGTATTTAATTTTATTATTTTTAATTTTAATTAAATTTTATTATTATTCAACCATTTTTATTTAATTTAATAAATTCAATATTTGTTCTAAAATTTAATTTATTTTAAAAAAAAATAATAACAAATAGAATGATAATTTGTATAATTTATTGATTTATAATGAAAAAAAATAAAATAAATTTAAAATAAAATTATTATTATTTAAATTTTATTCGAACAAAAAAAATGAAATCAATAATAGAAAAATTTAAAGATCCTCAGCAATTATCATATGAATTACAGAAAAGGAAAAAAGATGTATTTTTTTGGATATCAGCAATAACGATAGTAACATTTATAACAATATTTATATCAAGTAATGATTATTCTTTTCTTTTAGTATTATCAGCATTATCTCAAATGTTTGCTTTTATAATAGTATTAATAAAGGTATATTCATTTCAAAATTCATCAGGTTTATCAGTAAATACATTAAAATGTTATGCATTATTACTTACAGCAAGATTAATTACAAATTTATTATTTAGTGGTTATTTACCAAGTGATAATTCAGGTGATTGGTTTTATCAATTAACAGAATTTATTTCTTTATTATCTGTTTTATTATTAATCTTTTTAACTTTATATACATATAAAGAAACTTCAGATTATATGAATGATAAAGTACATTATTATTATTTAGCTATTCCTACTTTTATTTTATCTTGTATTGTTCATACTTCATTAAATGGATTTTTACCCACTGATATTACTTGGTGTTTTTCAATGTATTTAGAAGCTGTTGCAATTTTTCCTCAAATTCAATTATTTATTGTTAAAAAAGGACAAATTGAAACTTATACTAGTCATTATGTTGCTTTATGTGGTTTAAGTAGATTTTTATCTTTAATTTTTTGGTGGGATACTTATCCTGAATTAAATACTGAAGAAGCAAATTCTCTTTCTTTATTTTGTGGTTATTGTGGATATTTCATTATTGCATCTCAAGTTCTACAGTTATTAATTATGGTTGATTATTATTATTTATATTTTAAAAGTTTGTTTAAAGGAGAAACAATGAATACTCTTAATATATAATTATATTTTGTTATACAATTATATTTTTTTATAATATTAAATTAAATTTTTTCAGATTTTTATTTAAAGAAAAAGTTAAAATTTTATTCATTGATAAATGTTTTATTTTCACAAATAATAAATAGAACTCATAAAATATAAATATTTTATAATTATTATTGTTATTACTATTACTATTATTCTTATTATTTTTAATATATTTGAATAATAAGAAAGATTATCTCTTAAACATTTCATCAAATAGTTGAAGCATAACTATTACCTGAATTTCTAATAAGTCTTTTTTCATAATAATTTCAATAAAAATAAGTAATATTTATTTAATTTATTGTAAAATTATATAATTTGATTTATATTTTTAAATGTAAATTTTTATAAATAATTTTCAAAAATAGAATAAGAAAATTAAACTAATTAATAATTAATTAATATAATTTGCTTTATTTTTTAGTTTAAATATTTATTTTTTTGAGAACAAATTATGAAAATCCATTATATTTAATTAGATTATAATTATTATTTTAAATCAAAAAATTGTTCTAACATTAATGATAATTTCCTTGTATAATATTTATCTTCTTTAGGAAAAAATTTCTTATATTTAATTAATAATTTTTGTTTTATTTGTTCACAAATATCAGGATCATATATTTTTCTACATTTATAAAGTAAATTATAATATCTATTTAAATCTTCTTCTTCAAAATAATCTTCATGTTTTCTTTCAGTAATATAAAACAAAAATTTATATTTTAAAAAAGTTTGATCATATTTTAAATTTAATAATTTTCTAAAGCATTCTAAAAACTCAGAAAAAGCAAACATATTTTTATTATAAATAATTTCTCTAATACATTGCTCATAAAATTTTTTATCACTAATTCCAATTTCTAAAACAAAAGATTTAAATTGATTAATAAATTTTAGGCCTTTATATTCGTTTAATTCTTTATTAGGAGCATCACAAGATTCTTTCATTTTTTTATATATAGAATACATATATCTTAAATAATCAATATTCATTTCTTTAATAGTTTCAACAATAATTCTTTCTTTTAATATACCATCAAATTCACGACAAGCAGTTTTAATTTCTTCATTCATTTCTACATTAGATTTATTATTTTTATTATATTTTGAATTTGCTCTTGGATTTTCATTATTGTTAAATTCATTTTGATTTTTATTTATATCATGTATATTTATATTAGTATTAATAGAATTATTAATAATATTATTATTATTATTATTAATCATATTATTCATTCCTCCTCTTCCAATTGTAAAAGGATCATAATTATCATTTTCTAAAGGTTGATTAAATAAAGACATATTCATCATACTTTCATCAAGAAAATTTAAATGATTATTATTGCCTTGAAAATTATCATTTATTATATTATCATCATCTTCTTCATCAATTAAATTTGTTAAATCTTTCTTTTTTTTTTCTTCATTTTCTTCGTTATCATGTTCATTCATTAAAAAATCATTTTCTAATAAATCTTTTTCAAATTCTTCATTTTCATCTATTGTTGGAATGTTTATTGATTCTAATTTTAATTGAAGTGTTCTTGTTAAACGAGAATAAGGAACAAAAACATCTAAAATTGTATCATTCACTTCTTCTTCTAAATCTTTTTCATTTTCTCCATCATCATCATTTTCTTGTTCTAATAATTCTTTTTGTTTTTTTTCTTCTTCATTTTTCTGAATAAATTTACATAATGATACTATATTTAATGTTAATTGATCATTTAATTTCTCTTTTGTTAATTTTCCATCTTTAAAATTTCCTATTTTATTTTGAATATTTTCTGTTATTCTTCTATAAATAGTTTTTTTAGAATTTTTCATTTAATTCTAATTAATATAAATAATAAATAAAAATATATAAAACCTGTTTCTTTCTTTTTTTATAAATATCTAAATTATAATAAAAATAAATAAATGAAATTCATTTCCATTAAAATTATTATATAAAAAAAGTCTTAATCAATAAAAAAATATAAAAAAAATGCACTCTTATCTTAAAATAGTATTATCAGATGAAAATTGTTTCACAGCAATAGCGAAAGCAATATTTAATAGAGCAGATGAAGATAAAAGTAATTTTATTGATCCTCAAGAATTTAGAAAAATGATGCTTGGAATTACAGAAGAATATAATTTACCAACTCCAAGTGATCAAACTATAATAGAAACTATGAAAAAAGTTGATTTAGATAAAAATGGAACTGTTGAATTTGATGAATTCAAAGAATTTTTAAGAAAAATTTTCCAACAAGTTATTATAGAAACTGAAGAAGGGAAAGAATAATTATTTTTTTTATTTATTTATTTATTATTTAATTTTTATATTATTGTTATTAATCAGTTAAGTTTTTGATTAAAAATTTTAGAATTTTATTTAAATATCTTCAATTTATTTTATAGAAACTTATAATATTATTATTAAATAAATTATGGAGAGATACACAAGATTAAATAATAGTGTAAGTAATTTTTTTTAAGTATTAAAAATTAAATGTTTAATAATCAGTATTTAAATATTAATTTTTTATTTTAAAATAAAATATGAATTCAAATAATAAAGAAAATGAAATAAGAAATGATTCAATTAATTATTATAATAATAAATTACAAAAAACATATATAAACCTAAAAAAAGTGATTGTCTTATCTTTAATTGTAACTTTAATAGATATAATTACAATATTTATTCTTCCAGATATTTTTGCATGTTATTTTAATGTTATATCTCTAATTATAATTATAATTTCTTCTATTTTATGTTTATATTTTTTCAGACATAATTTTATGAATGTTTCATTTAATATTTATATTCAAGCAAAACGAGTTTTAATTGTAGAAAGTTTTATTCTTGGATTATTTTATTTTGATATGTTTTATATTTTATTATTTAGAATTTTACTTGATTTTGAAAAATTATTATATATATTTGAGAAAAAAATAACAGAAATTATAATTATTATTATATTATTTATAATTTATTTAGTTTTAAATTTATCTTTTCCTGTTTTTATAATATTTAAAATAACTGAAATTAGAAGAAGAATAAAAGAATTAGGTGCAGCACAAGGAGAACATTATGATAAAATACCTAATACAGAATTACCAGTTAAAATTGAGATATCTTCATAAAATATTTAATATAATTTTTATATGTTTTATTTAAATAAAAAATTATATTTTAAAAAATTTTTTTTATATAATTAATTTATTATTTATTTTTTATAAATAATAATAATTATTTTTAATTATTTTCATAAATAATTTTTATATAACAAAATAATCTTAATATTAAATTAATAAAATATTCCTAACAAAAATTTGTGAATTAAATTATTTATTATTTCTAACCTTGGAATCTTCTGACTGAATTCAACATTCTTTTAAGATAAGAATGCTCAGTAGAATTAAAAGAGTTTTCATAAACAGCTTTTCCATAATGACATCCGCAATCACAATCTTCCTTTGTTACCATAAAAGCAATCATGAAAGCCATTTTTAAATTCATAAATTGAAAACTTGAATTTGCAACATTATTTTTATTATTAAGTGGATCTAAAATAATGAATTCTTGGCTAAATTGATTAATATTTAAATATGATTCTTTATCATTATTAGCAATATTAGTTTCTTTTAATGGATAAGTCAAAATTAAATATTTATTAAAATCGAATAAAATTCCATAATGCTTTAAGAACCCATAAAATATTTTTCCATTTAAATCTGGTTCATTTTTCAGACCAAAATTATCTTTCTGGCTTTGAATATAGCTAACTACCATTAAAATTAATCCATAAGATGATAAACCACCCTTGTTTGGATTATGTAAATTTGCACTTTGTAAAATTGCTTTCAAAGCCAAAGTTATAGGTTTTAAAGATGAATATTCATTTAAATAGCTTTTAACTAAATTGACACATTTTAATCCATTATGTTTTTCATTTTCTATACTTATATCTATATTCATTTCTGAGTATGATTCTACTACAATTATTCTTAGAATTTTAACAGATAAATTTTCAGTCAGATTTTGTTGTTTAATCCAAGGCTTATTTTTTAATTTCTGATGTAAAAATAACAATAATTCATTAGGACTTATTTGATTATTTGTTTCTCTAGTGGAATCTGTATTTGCAACGGAAGAATTATCACTTTGTAAATCATTATTTGGCTCTAATGAAATATTTTCATTCAAATCTTCATTATTATTTTCATGTAAATAATTAACATAATTCATTGTATTTTTATTAACAAGTACTAAATCTAAATCGCTCCAAGGCATACAAAGTCCATTTGCATATGACCCATAGATTTGTATGTCATAATCTTGCGTCAATAAATTAAGTACTGATCTAATTTCATTAATCAATTTACGTATAAAAGGAATTTTTCGATTTATTTTTTCTGTTATATATTTTTGGTAATCTGTTAAATCTTTATTTAATATTCTGAACATCTCTGTATCTTCTATCTGGTGTGGCATAAATTTTAATTCTTTATAAAATTTATTACCTTTATTTGATTTTTGGTATAATTTATCTTGAGGAATTTTATCCTTTAATTCTTGTTGTACTTCCTTTAAATAATCTATTTTTTGTTCATTTTCTTTAATTGTATTATTTATATTATCTAAATCAAGATTATTTTGCTCTAAAATTTTATTTTTTTCTGATAATATCTGAGTTTGCTCTTCAATTTTATTTTTATATTCGGCTTCTAATTTTTTTTTCTCTTGTAATTGTAATTTAAGTTCGTTTAATTTTATTTCTAAATCAAAACATGTATTTGTCATATCAAGATTTAATAATGGTGTTGAATTTATCTTAGGAGAAATAAAATTATTTAATGTATTATATTTTTCAGAAAAATTATTTTTTTTCTTTATTAATTCAATGGGAATTTCAATATTGAAATTATGATTTGATTTTGATAGTAAATTATTATAAATTCTTTTGTTTATGAAATTAATAGAATTATACTGAGGTAAAAAATTATTTTTCTGATATTTTTTTGAGCATTTATTTTTTTCTTTAATTTCATGTTCATCACTTATATAACTACTATCATTGGATAAATTATTTTCAATATTATTTGCTTTTTGTGAATTATTTTCGATATTATTATTTATATTAGTAATATTACTCATCATATTAATATTATTTATATACGCTTTATAATTATCAGTCATCATATTATTATTATTTATATTTATATTATTATTTATATTATTATTTATATGATTATTAATATTATTATTTATATTATTATTTTGTTGTTCATTACCATTTGAACTATTATTATTTTTATATTTTTTATTAAATGAATTAGTTTGTGAAAAATTAAAATTATTTCCATTATTATGATTTTTATTATTCATATTATTATAAAAATTAATAAATAATTTCATAATATCATTTTTTCTATCATTATCAGGAATGAGATCTACTGCCTTTTTACCTTCTTTATTCGTAATATTAGGATTTATTCTTTCACAAGATAATAAAACTTGTAAGGTTTTTTCTTTTCCATATTTTGTACAAATATGAAGACCAGTATCCCCACTTGGTTTAACTTTAAAATCAACATCTACATTATTATCCAATAGACATTTTGTTATATTAGGTAAATCTTGAAGACATGCCAAAGTAAAAACTGAATGAATTTCATATTGATTTTGATTAACTTGGATTTTAAATGTATAATTAATATATGCTTCATTTTTTAATAATATATTTAATATATTTGTTGAATCATTATGATGATTTATAATTGCATATATAATAGCACTTTTACCTGATGAATCAGATTGATTAATATTAGGATGATATTTTAATATAATATTAATTAATTCTATATCATTATATATTATTCCAAACATTAATAAAGTAACATTATCTTTTTCAGCAATAATTTTTGAGTTATCTGGGGAATTATATGTTATGCAAACGTCAGGGGAGGCACCAGCTTGAAGTAGTATATCTAATAATTTATAAAAATTTTCATCATCTTTTTTATATTTTTTTAATAATAAATTAATACCCTTTATTAAATTATTTGGAGAAAATTTTTCTTTTTCTAAAAAAGCCTCAATTTCTTTTATTTGATATTGATCTATTAATTTGATTAAATGTATTGTTGTTAGGGAAACTTCATTACTTGTAGTTGGTAAGTTTTTGTCTGAGACTGTTTTAGTTTGATATAATTTACCTTTTGATGTTGATTCATTATTTCCTTTTATATGTGACATTTTGAATAATATATTTAAATATTAACTATAAATTCAATGGTTTAATTTAATAAACCATAAATTTTAAAAATTATTTATATTAATTATATAGTAGATA
>JAEEGK010004185.1_pt1 | contig 35572 bp, 31 predicted proteins | sample 8958771 | NCBI WGS metagenome assembly JAEEGK01 (sample SAMN16246547, study PRJNA631951) | gut metagenome | biome: gut microbiome; feature: rumen; material: SC-attached | host: Bos | place: Iran: Karaj | collected 2018-10 | reverse complement strand
CATCCTTGAAGCGCTTGAGGGAAGAAATCTTTCCTGTGTATTTTACAATACCGTCGCGGATAAGGTTTACGCTTGAAGTTCTTCGTACAACACCTTCCATAACCGCACAACCGGCAATAACACCGATCTTTGGTACCTTGAATGTATCGCGAACTTCCACCTGACCGATAACTTCTTCTTTTGTATCCGGCTGAAGCATACCTTCCATAGCGGCCTGAATCTCTTCAACACACTTATAGATGATATTATATTTTCTGATTTCAACCTGCTCCTGCTCGGCAAGTGCCTTTGCTTTAGGTGTAGGTCGTACATTAAAGGCGATGATGATTGCATTTGAGTCAGCTGCAGCAAGTGTTACATCTGATTCGTTGATTGCACCCGCACTTGAGTGAATAACAGAAAGTCTGATTTCGCGTGTAGAAAGCTTTTCCAGAGACTGTTTGAGTGCTTCGGCAGAACCCTGCAAGTCAGCCTTGATAATAACCTTAAGTTCATTAACTTCACTGTCGGCAATATCTTTATAAAGCGAATCGATTGTTGTCTTTTTAACACTCTTAGCTTTTTCTACACGTTTAAGTTCCTGTCGTTTAGCAGAAATATCTTTTGCTTCGCGTTCTGATTCTGTTACCTGGAAAGGATCACCGGCATTCGGCATTTCTTCCATACCAAGTACTTCAACAGGTGTTGAAGGTCCGGCTTCCTGAATACGGTTACCACGGTCATCAAAAATTGCTCGAACACGGCCGGCATAGATTCCTGCAACGAACGGGTCACCCTGCTTTAAGGTTCCGCGCTGGATTACTACAGAAGAAACTACACCACGTCCCTGATCAATGCGGGATTCAAGAATCTTTCCTTCTGCACGGCAATGGTAGTTTGCCTTTAATTCAAGCATTTCTGCCTGGAGCAGAATAGCTTCAAGCAAATCATCAATACCTTCTTTTCTTAAAGCTGAAATATGAACGTACTGTGTATCTCCACCCCATTCTTCCGGTGCAAGGCCAAGCTCAGAAAGCTGTGTTTTTACACGGTCAGGATTAGCTTCCGGTTTATCAACCTTGTTTACTGCAACGATGATTGGAACCTTGGCATCCTTTGCGTGGCTTATAGCTTCAAGTGTCTGAGGCATAACGCCGTCATCAGCGGCAACTACAAGTACTACGATATCTGTTACCTGAGCACCACGGGCACGCATCATTGTAAATGCTTCATGACCTGGTGTATCAAGGAAGGTAATTTTTCCTTTTGGAGTTGTTACAGAATAAGCACCAATTGACTGTGTAATACCACCGGCTTCTCCAGCTGCAACATTTGAGTGACGGATTGCATCAAGTGTTTTTGTCTTACCGTGGTCTACGTGTCCCATTACTGTTACAACTGGTGGTCTTGGTTCAAGATCTTCTTCCTTATCCTGTTCACGTTCAATTACAGTTTCTTCATAAAGGCTTATAAGATGAACTTCGCAGCCATATTCAGAAGCAAGAAGCTCTGCTGTTTCATGATCAATTGTCTGGTTGATTGTTACCATCTGACCGTAGCTTGTGAAAAGCTTTGAAATAATTTCAGAAGCTTTAAGGTTCATTTTCTTTGCAAGATCAGCAACAGAAATTGACTCCATAATATCAATTGATTTTGGTACAGCATTTACCGGAGTTTCAACCTTCTTCTTTGTTTCAAACAGCTTGTCATCGTACTGCTCTTCATCTTTACGGTTATAAATCTGCTTTTTGCCTTTGAAAGCCTTTTTTGCAGGTCCTTTATTCTGATCAATTGGAGGAACAGCACCAGCACCACCCATTCCAGGTCTTGGACCTCTAAAACCGCCGGCTCCATTTCCATTCTGATTATTAAATCTTGGATTATTTCCGTTATTCTGTCGGTTCTGGAAGTTTCCACCCTGTCTGTTCTGGAAGTTACCACCCTGACGGTTGAATCCGCCCTGACGGTTAGAACCATTTGCATCTTTTTCGCGGTTCTGGTATCCCTGTCTAGCCTGTGCGCCGGTAAAACTGCTTCCACTTCCATCTTTATTAAAGGAACGGCCATTCTGATTTCCACGGGAAGCAAAACCACCATTACGGTTGTTATTCTGTCTGCCCTTATCAGAAAGGTTTCCAGCTTTTACATTAGGCCTTGAAGGATTCAGCTCAAAGGTTCTTACCTTCTGCTCAGTTTTTGCAGCTGCGTCAGTTCTAGGAGCTGCACTCTGAGAAGTCTGAGGAGCCTTAGAAGTACCTTCTTTATTTTCCTTTTTTTCGGCTGTTTGAGATTCTGCTTTTTTTACAACCACATGAACATCTTTTTTTGGCTGTTCAGGAGTTACCTTCTGGGTTGGATTTGCATTGTTCGGAGTCTGAGTCGGCTTTTTCTTAACAACAACAACACGCTTCTTTTCTGCAGGAGCTGCTGCCGGTGTAGAATTATTATCCTGCTGTTTCTTGTGAACTACAAATCCAGGTTTATTATTTGATTCTTCGGCCATAAAAAATCCTATTCTTCTCCTTCTTCAAATTCGAATTCAACGCCGCAATTTGGACAACGAGTCATATCAAGAGTAATTCTGTGTCCACACTCAGGACAGTAATATTCCTCATCATCTTCTTCGTTTCCAGATTCGGCTGTTTCTTCTTCGGCAGTTTTTTCAACTTCTTCCTGCTGTTCATCAGCTTCTTCCTCAACGATTTCGACATTCTCATTGATTAATTCATTTACCTTATCAAGAGCTTCCTGTGAAACACCTTCAATAGCAATTGTTCCGTTATCATAAGCATCAAGGAAGCTTTCAATAGTATCAATTCCATTTTCTTTAAGCAGGTCTGCGATACGTTCATCAATACCTGGGAGATCTGCTATAGTCATTATTTCATTATCTGCTTCTTCATCATTGAAGAGAGCCTGGGCATTCTGAACTGTAGTGAATGAAGAAAGATCGATTTCTGCAGCCTGTTCTACAGTCTTAACATCTATATTCCAGTCACAAAGTCTGTTTGCAAGACGTACGTTCTGTCCCATTCTACCAATTGCAAGAGAGAACTGAGATTCCTCTACGATTGCAAGTGCTGTTTTCTTATCTGCATCAGTAATCAATACACGATTAACCTGTGCCGGAGAAAGAGCATTCTTAATAAAGGTGCAAGGATCCGGATCCCAAGGAAGAACATCAATCTTTTCATTCAAAAGTTCACGGATAACGTTCTGAATACGAACGCCTTTAAGTCCGACACAAGCACCAACAGCATCAACTTCTTCGCGTTTTGAATATACTGCTATCTTTGTTCTGTAACCTGCATCGCGTACAATCTTAATGATTTCTACTGTGCCGTCTGCAATTTCAGGAACTTCTTTTTCAAGAATTGAGCTTACAAGTTTAGGGTCGCTTCTTGAAAGTACAAGCTGAATACCTGAAGAAGTAGGTCTTACATCTACAATAAGAGCCTTGATTCGGTCATTCTTTTCGTAATACTCAAGCTTTGACTGATATTTTACAGGAAGTATACCTTCGATTTTTCCGGCATTTCCCAAATCTACATAAATGTTACCGTTTCTTTCGCGCTGATAGTAGCCGATGATGATTTCACCAATCTTATCTTTATATTCATTCATCAAGGAAGTCTTAAAAGTTTCGTTCAAGCCCTGATGAACAGTCTGCTTTCCGGTAGATACAGCAGATAAATCAAAAGTTTTTGGGTCTACAAGAATATCAATTTCATCACCTTCTTCAAGTTCATCACTGTATTGTTCTTTTGCTTCATCAAGTTCTATTTCTCTTACAGGATCATAAACACCATCAACAACAACTTTTCTAGAATAAATCGAAACATCAGACATATCATCGTTGATTTTTACGATTGCATTCTCATCTGTTCCATAAGTACGTTTGTAAGCAGCCTTAAGAGCTCTTTCAATTGTCTGCCTTACTGAATCTTCAGAATAACCTTTTTCCTGAATCAGCTGGCGGATAGCATCTGCCATTTCTGACATTTTAAGCCTCCAGATTATATATAAATTTTGCTTTTGCTATGTTCTCATACAAATAAGTTGCACGAGTTCCATCAGTTTGTTCCAGTGTAACTGACTTTTCGTCGGCACTGTATATTTTTCCGTGAACCCAATCATTCACAGTCTTATCCCAAATCCTTATATCGCGACCAGTAAAAATAGTGAACTCAGCCGCATTTTTTATGTTGTGTTCGATTCCTGGTGATGTAAGCTCCATAGTTGTTTCTTCTGTACCAAGAAGAGCTTCCAGCCTTGTAAGAAGTGCTCTGTGAACCTTTGCACAATCATTCACACCAATATTCTGTGCAGGGTCTTTTGATGCTATTATGGCTGTTATTTTGGTTACGGTTTTAGTAGGAATGATTTTTAAATCGACCAGGACGAATCCCAGGCCTTCTACCAGAGGAGCGCAGTCCTCATAATACTTAATTTTTTTGTAAGAAATAAAATCCATGCTTTCCTGACAGTTTTTCCTAAAAAAAATGGACTCGGTAGCCCGAATCCATTTAATATATAAATATATAAAATGTATCTTTAATATATATTTTTTAAAGGATAATGTCAACAGAGGAGTTGCTGTCCGGGAGTATTACTATAGTGGAACCTGGTTTTATGGCAGAACTGCCACCAAGAGCCTGGACAAAATCATCTTCCAGCCCCATTGTTGCCTTCTGTTCACATTCTGAAGTTTCCGGATCATATACATATATTGCCCATTTAAAATTATTAGAAGCTTTTATTTCTGCTTCCGGATTAAATATTGTGTAATCGCCTGATTCCCATGTTGAATCTACAGATTGATTTAACGCACCAAATTCATTTGGTCTATTTCCAAATGGAAGCTTATGATCATGAACAACAACAAAATATGCTGAACAGTAATTTGAATAAACTGCGTTTAATAATACATTTTCATTAATAGTAAAGTGTTCCTGAGGCTTATAAAAATTTACTCCATCTGGAGTTATGCATAACCATCCTTCAAAGTTTTCCCATGACAAACCGCTTACATCGAGAATCGCATTTATAGATTCTGTCGATGGAACAGTATATGAACTTCCCTTAACAGCATAATCAGTGTGCCAGCAACCAATACTAGCTTCTTCCGTAACACATGTTACTTCATAAAGAATTGAAACAGCATCTGCATAAACAGCAGTCAAAACAAAATTATCTTTTAAAGTGATTGTGTCACCATTCTTATAAATATTTCCAGATTCATCCTGCCAGCCTGTAAAAAGCTTTTCACCAATACGTTTCTCACCCTTATAATCGATTGTGTAATCAACTGGTAAAGGTTCATGAATATAATCTATAAAAACATCTGGATTTCCCTTCACATCAAGATAATTATAAGTTACTTCAGTTCTTTTATGAATAAAAGCACAAGATGTGAAAAAAACTCCCAATAAAATCAGCGCCGAGAATAATAATACATTTTTTTTCATATACGTTTTCCCTTAAATGTATTATCACCCATTTTTTTCTATTTAGCCAGTAAAAAAGTATCGGTTTTGGAAGAGCTTTATCGGGCAGGATGGATTTGAACCTGTCTCTATAGCAAATCCGTTAAATAAAAAAGCTCTCTTTTTACAGAGAGCTTTATCGGGCAAGAGGGATTTGAACCCCCGACATCCTGGTCCCAAACGGCATATATGTATTATTTGTTATGTTTTGTCACTATTTACTGCCTAAAACATACCTTTTATGCCTTTTTATGTCAATGTTTTGGTAGGGATTGTTGATTTTATTAACAATTCATTAACAAATTGATTCATTATTTTTTTTCATATTGTTCATTAAATAAAAGGTCCACAATATGTTTTGCTTCCTTTCTTTTATCTGTGTCTAGACAAGAAAACTTTCTATAAAAATCAGCATCTTCTGTTTCTCTATTGCCGAAATATTTTTCAGTATATTCAGATTTTGAAATTTGAGAGCCTGTTATAAAGTATTGCACACTGGCACCTAACCTATCAGCAATTTTTACCACTTTACTAATATCAAGCTCTTGACGACTATTCAACCAATCTGCTAAATCATATGGTTTGACAATATCATCAATTGATGAATAAAAGTTATCTTCATATTTTTTTCGCTTTGTTTTATCTTCCAAATAATAATCAATTCTATTAACAATTTGAAATGGTGCAGCAGGATCTGTAGCATCTTGGTTATTTTTTCCTGTAATTAACCAATCCAATGAAACATTTAATTCTTCTTTTATAGCATATAAAATATCAATTGATGGTAAGCTACCATTTTTCCATCGAGCAAGATGTTGTCTGGTTATACCTAATTTTTTATATAAATCAATATTTTTTATACCACGATTCTTGATTGTTTGGATTATACGTTCGTATATTTCTTTCCCATTTATTTCCATAAACAAATTATACACTATTTTGAACAAAATGTAACAAAAAAAAATTAAAAACAAATTTTATTGTATACGCCGTACTTATTTGTTGACTTTAAATAATTATCATATTATTATAATTATAGACATTACCAAAAGACCACAAAGGTCTACCGACTGACATCTGGGGCAACTACAATACCAGCATACGTGAGTTGCAAGTCAGAAAAAAGCACTATTATGGGAGGTCATCTATGAATGATGAACTAATTATTCCTAGGTTAAATGAGATTGAAAATCTCATTCTACAATTACGTCGGGAGGTTAAAGAAGTTAAATCTAGTAATAACGATTCTTTGCCGCATCAAAAGTATTTTACATTAAAGGAAGCTTGTGCATGGAAGTTCGGTACCTCGGCAAGTTACTCAACCACGTCTACAAACTATCTTTTAATGCCTTGCTGTAATACCAATTACGAAATAATTGGAGGGGTTCGTAGATGGGAGAGCAAATACATCAAAGAATGGTTAGAAATAACCGACAAGGATATAATTGCTTATGCAGCAAAATATCATGTACCACTTACTGGTCGTATAGGTGAAAAATATTTAAAGAAATACGGAAAAAAGGAGGAATCTGTATGAGTAGAAACAAAAAAGTGCCTTTGAATTGCAGTTCAGAAGGCACCAGCAAATTGTTAATGATTGGCGTCAAAAACAAAAATGCAATTTCTTTATACACCAAAAAAGCTTTTAATTCTAGTCATGGTTTGAAGTATTGCATTCCTTATCGCACACCAAGGAGCTCAACATGGCTAGAAGTCGAATGATCAATAAAGCTCTCATCAGTAAAGATTGCTTTCTGCAATTATCTTGTGCTACACAGCTGTTGTATTTTCATTTGTGTCTCAATGCCGATGACGATGGATTTGTGGATAATGCAATTACTCTTATTCGTCAATTACCAGTGAACATCGAAGATTTGAAGACATTAATTGAAAAAGGTTATGTGCTACTGCTGGAAGATTATCTTTATGTCATTACACACTGGCGAATGCATAATAGGATTGATAAGAATCATTATACAGGTACAGCTTATGTTGACTATATGAAGAAGCTTTTTCTGGATGATAACAACGTGTACTCATTATCTAAAGGTACAAACCTTTTTGATTTTCAGAGAAAGCGTGGATTCATCGAAGAATTAGAAGCTTCAAAACCTGAACTTATTGAGGATGATGTAAAAAAAAACTGACATCAAATTGTTCACAAAATGAGTTCAAAAAGAGCACAAATTGTACTCAAAATGTGCTCAAAAAGAACTCAGAATGTGAACAAAAAGAGCCACAGTTAAGTAAAGGTAAGGTAAGTATAGTTAAGGATAGTAAAGTAAAGTTAAGTAAAGAAGACCAGACAATCCGTGCTTTCTTAGATTCTCATAATCTAAGTTCAATTGATTCTCGTTACGAGAAAAAACTTTACAACTTCTTTAGAGAGCAAAATAAAGATACAGAGGATTGTGTTGGTTATTGCCAATACGTTTATGACTACCTTAATACAAGTCATAAATCTGTAGATGCTAAACTTTTCTTTACGGTAAGTCTTAAACCAGATGTTTTAATAAGATTTCTGAATAATAAAAATGTTAAAAATCAAAAAAGAAGTGATTATTGGGATATCTGGCCAGATAAATGTCCTGTATGTGAAAGGAATCATTTCAAGAATCAACCAAATGGTGATTGTCCTCTTGATATGTCGAAAGAAAATTCAGCAGAAACTATAGAAGCTGCTAAAAAGATTTATGAGAAAACTCAAGCAGAAGCAATTAGAAACTTGACTCATTTTCGAGAAATCTTAAAAAAGGAGTAATATCATGAAACACGCAATTATATACAACTTCTTCAAAAACTACAAAGAAGGAGACATAATTAAAATCAATCCGGCTGAAATCCAAAAGATTCCAGAGTTACAGAATGTATTTAGAATTGACCTAGATGTCAAAGACAGAATCAAAGATGATATGGCTATAAATGGATTTTCTAAAGCCCATCCAGTCCATGTATTCAAATGGGTAATTGATGGGAAAGAAGTTCTTGTACTTTGTGATGGATATACAAGGTATACAGCAGCAACCGAACTTAATCTTGATAAGATTTATGCTCAGGTACACATATTCAAATCCATTAATGAGGCTGTACTCTACTCTATGAAGGAGCAATTTAACAGAAGGAATATTCAGGATTCCGAATTATTCAAAAATTTCGAAATTCTTCGTCAACAGGAAATTGACGGGCGAAAGCTTACCGCAGCAGAAATGAGCGAAAGACTTAAAAAGTCTAAACGCCACATCTTTAAGCTTCAAAAAGTTCTTGCTAAGTCTTCAAAAGAAGATTTACAAAAAATTAGAGATGGATTGATTTCCATTAATCACCTTTATAACGAGATTAAAAAAACAGAGAATCTTGAAGCAGAAAAAAAAGAAGAAGAAGCTTTGAAAATTGAAAAAAAAGAAACAGAAATGGCTGCTGCAAATCTTACTGAAGAACCAACTGAATCAGATATTGAACAGAATATTCAGAAAACAGTTCAAAGTGAACTTCAGAAAAAACAGCGGGAATTACAGGACAAAGAATTGGAATTAAAGCAGAAAGAAGCATTAGCATCATCAAAACTTTCTGATAAACAGATTCTTTTGATTGGTGCAAAATGTGCCTTAATACTCCAGGCTCGTGGAAAGACAACAGCCGAAATTCTTTCTGGTAATTCTTTTTCAGATTCAGTTAAAGCTTCTGAGATAAAGTTCAAAGATGAAGATCTTGCATTATTGCAAGCAATCTAATTCACATTTCACAAAAAGGTGGAAGTTCAAACTTCCGCCTTTTCATTTTTATAAAAATAAAGAGGTATAAATATGACAAATAATTTTGAAGGCTGGAGAGTAACGGCTTTAATGCGTCCACAATATAGTTTTGGGCATAATCTTAGGTTACCAGATTATGTAGAAACTCAGAAACATATAGATTCAACCAGGCCACATGGGGTTGTATTTCATATGGGCGATGAAAAGGAAACTTTTGATAAAATCTTTGGAGAGACCATTAAGGAATATAATAAGGGAAAACGTAAAGATAGACAAATAAAAGATTATTATCAAAAAGTGCTTGATGATGAAAGATGTGGTAAACATAAAAATCCAAAGGCTAGTTCAAAAAGACAGCCTTTTTATGAGTTCCAGTATTACATTGGAAATAGAGATTCTCATTGTCCCGATGAAAAAGCAAAAAAGGTTTTAAATATTTACCTTACAAAAATCTTCCCAAAAAGATTTCCGAATTTTATTATAACAAGTCTTACTTGGCATAATGATGAATACTCATTCAATAGAAAACATGAAAGGCTTGAATCCCCATTACATTTTCATGCTCCTGGAATATTTGTTGCACATGCCCTTACGCCGGAAGAACTCAAAGAGGAAATGGCATATCGTGAAAAATGTAAAGAAATAAAAAAAGCAGAATTAGAAGCAAAAGGAATTGCATGGGATGAAGAAAAATGGAAAGAAAAAGACTGGCGTAAAGGAATGATACAACGCTGGGGAAAATCACTTGAGAGAGGAATGTCTTTACAAACTTCTATGTCAGCTGCTTGCAATGAAATGGGATTCTTTACAGAAAAAGGAAAAGGTACTGCACAACAGCAATTCGAAGAGGCTGTTCGTCATGATTTAATGGATTTCTGTGAAGAAATGGGAATTAAAATAAATCGTACTAAAGGTCATAAACACAGCCATCAGTCAAAAGAGGATTATGTTTATGAACAGAATAATATTGAATGGGATGCAGAACTTAAAGAAAAGCAGAAGGTACTTGAAGCCAAAGAGATTGCCCTTGCTAATCAGATGGATGATTTTGATTATAGAATAGAACATCTGGAAGAAAAAGAGCAGGAACTTGAGAAGAAAAAAAATAATCTTAAGCAACAAGAAGAACAGTTAAAAAAGAATTCTGATAAGATTACTGAGCGAGAGCGACAGCTTGAATCAGATAAATTAAAACTTGGATTAAAAGAAAAGCAGTTGGATTCTAAACAAAAGCTTCAGTTGGAAAAGGAAACTTATCTTTCAAATAAGGAAGAATACCTTGAAAAATTAAAAACACAACTTGATGAACAGAATTCAAAACAATCTGAACGTGAAAAAAGAATTCAACAAGGAGAAGCACCACTTCTTAAAAAAGAAATGGAACTTTCCGATAGAGAGGATTCTATTACTCAAAGAGAACTTTCTTTACAGATAGATGAAAACAAAATTAAAAATCGGGAAAAAATTGCTGATGAAAAACTTGAATCTGCAAATGAAAAGGAAACTCATGCACTTGAAACTTTGAATCAGGCACAGAAAGAAAAAACTGATGCTGTTAATGCTAAGAATCAAATGCAGCAAATCTTTGATGAAAACCAGAAGCAGATAGATATATTTAATATAGAAAACCGTTCAAAAATTATTGAAATTGAAAACTGGAAGGAAGCTTCTGAACAAATCAAAGATAGTGATTCCTGGATTAAAACTTCTTTTGATGAATATAATTCTAATAAGCATAAACCTAATGCTTTAGTAGAGTTATATAATAAAGTCAAAAAAGGAATTTCAGCTGTAATTACAAAAGTAAAACAAACATATGACAAGAAGCTCAATGAATTAAATGAAAGACTTTTTGGTCACAAACGTTTTTATTCTTCAGGAAATAAAATTGTATGTGAATACAATTATGGTGAAATTGATTTTGCAGACATGCTTCGAGATACACCTGTTGATAATATTCAAAAAGCCATAGACGAAACAAAGAAACTAGGTAAACAAACTTTTTCCGAAGCTGCAAATACAAAAGAAAACAAGTTCGAGTTTTATGAACGCTACTTTGATAAAGCTAAAACACTTACAAGAGAGCGTATGTTAGAACTCGAACGCATAAGAGAACGAACAATAACAAGATAACAAAATCCATCGGAGGGAGTTTGGAAGCTTTTTACATGTTCGTTCTGAGGGGGTGAAAAAAAAATGCATAAATTGTACTGCCATTTTGTCCGCCTTTTGGGGCGTGACTGGCAGTGCAACGTTGCATTTTTTGAGGGGGCGACCAAAAAGCCCCCTATAGGAAAGTCCAGAAAACGTAGTTTTTTGCCCGAACGCAGTGAGGGTCGAGCGTATGCGAAGAGCGCCTAAACGACACTGATAAAAGGCTTGCACTTTTGTCGGTGTCAGTGTGGCGTACACTGAGATTGACGAAGACAATCTCCACTCTTCTCGCTACGCTCGAAGTTTAGTGCAATGTTGCACTATATGAAAATTTACCTCTAATTATATTCAATTCTAAGCTTACGGAATACATTTCATAATTTAAACGAAAAAAAGAGCCTCAGCACGGTCTACCCTGGTATCCAATTTCCCAACATAGCCACCCACTCAAACGGTGAGACACGCAACAGCATGGCTTTCCTCGGCTCTCTTAATAATAATATAAGGCAATATCGTAAAAAAAACAACACTTATGGCTTTGCTTATATCTACCTTATGGCTTTGCTTATATCTACCTTAATCCAGAAATAATAAACAGCGAAGTAGCTGTTCACGAATATGCTCACCTTTGTGATAATCTTGTAAGAAAAGATAATCCAGAACTCTGGAATAAAGGCTCAAAGAATTTTTTAAATACATCTTCATGAAAATACTTGTTACGGTAATATGCTGTTTCTTTGCAATAGGCCTTTTCATGGATACAATAAACCTTACCCTCAATGCCCTTGATATTGAAAGCTCTATCACAATGGTTACTTATATAACTTCAATGATGCTCGGTATAATACTCGCTAATAAGGCTCCGCAGATTGCAGGAACAGTCATTTCAGGCCAGGCTTCTATGGGTGTCGGGGATATTGCAAGAATCGGTCATTCACTTGGTCATGCAATGCATTCAGCTTCGCGTATGTCTCATGATGTACAGAACTTTGCAAAAGGAGCTTCTCATGTCGGTCAGGCTGCTGCGAGAGGGGTTGCCGGAGCAGCCTCGGTACTCGATACTGCACAACAGGCGGCAAGCTTTGCAGGAAACAGGGTAAAAAGTGCTATGGGAGACGGTCAGTATTCAGTTTCCAGCAGCGATGTAAGAAACGCTCAGACAGGTGCTTTCTTCTCTTCCATCGGCAGTGCCATCGGTCAGAAGGCTGCAGATAAGGCTCATAAGGCTGTATTCGGTTCAGAAAGACATCACTTGGATGAAAACAACAGAAATACGGAAGGTTTCTGGAGAGTTGGCCAGCAGGTTTTAATTGGCGGACAACAGCGTGTTGCTACTGCAGAAGATGTTATGCGGCACAACAGGGAAGTTACCGAAAGGCTTGGCGCAAATGCTGCAGACAGCGTTCTTAATAGGAACATGATAAATAGTACTAAAAATATTGAAAACGACCTGAATAAGAAAAACAGCTTTGATTATTATGATTCTGCCGTTACTGATTACCTCAAGCCTAAACCAAAAGAAAAGGATATTCCAAATCCTCGTGACCCTGGCAGCTGGTAAAATAAAAAATCATCAGGCATTAAAAAAGGCTTCCATTGTCGGAAGCCTCTTTTATTTATCTTGAATAAATAGGGTCATAATCATTTTTCATTTGCCGATTATTATTTTGTTTCGGTCGTTTAAGAATTATTTTATCAGAATAACCATTAATAGACAAAACACCACTTTGTTCCCAGCCTTGTTCTCCGAGTTCATTCATTTCTTGTAGTGCTGTTTTGTATGTATCTGCTTTGCTTACATCTATCTGTTTATATTCCCACTGGGTAATGTTGTTGTCTGGCATTTTTATTCCTCCTGTTTTATGTAGTCCGTTTCGCAAAGAATCAAGCTCCGCTTTCTGGCTGTTAAGTGCTGCCCGGAGACTTGTGTTTTCCTGTTCAAGCAGCTTCTGTTTCTGTGCAAACTCAGGAATAACCACTCCGTTTTTTGCCGCTTCATCAAGTTGTTTTTTCAGCTTTTCGGAAACTTCTAAAGAATCCTTCAGTTTTTTTTCCAGGCACGCTGTCACATGACGTTCATAAATACTGTGCATTATGTCATACACGTCGTATCCTTCCTTAAGCATTTCCTTTTCAAAACGCTTTCGGTCCTTTACCCTGTATGCAACATACTCAAATGCCGCAGCATCTATTGGGTTAATGCTTCTTACTTCGCAGTAGTTCAGCCATTCCCTCAATACTCCGACATAATAATCTTCGTACTGTCCCGGCATCCCCGTAACCAGTTCGTAAAGCCTGTCATCAACGAAACTTTTTAGTTTCTTTGCCATAAGGTTCCTCTTTAAATTTTATTATATGTCATAAAATCAGTTTGTCAATTATATAATTCATAGATTTTTCTCTTTATATAATTCATAGATTTTTCTCTTTTTAATTCAGTATCCCTTCTTGTTGATTTTGAAGAAAAAAGTAAAAAAGACTATCCAGTATATATCGCTGTTATCGAAATATTTTTTTAATCTAACTTTTTAAAACATTACTTGTAAAATCCAGTACATATTAATATGCAACTTTCTTTATAAAAGGAAGTGATTCAAAAGTCTTATTTTCAAGCATACTAATCAATCTGCATGCAGTACCAGTTGGATGATTAGTTCCTTTTTCCCAGGCTTCTACGGTTTTACTTGAAACGCCCATATAGTCGGCAAAAAGAACTTGTGTCATTCCAACGGAATTACGTATTGCGCGGATTTGATTATTGTCATAATTCTTTACAGGCTGAATTTCGTAAACTGTTTTACGGCCTTTTAATTCACCACGTTCAATAGCAACAGCTTCATTGAGACCTGTCATTAAATCATTATAAAAATCACTCATGTTCTTTCCTCCAGTTTTCTGCAGCTTCTTTCTTCAAAAGTTGTACAACGTTCTTAACGTTCTTTTTTTCTGCATCACTAAGATTTTGTTTTTCGTCTTTTGAAAATACTTGAATTAAGTAATTCTTTTCAAAAGTAGCAAAATCTACATAGCAAACTCTGGCACTACCGCTTTTTCCTCTGCCTTCAAAAGCATAGCGAATCTTTTTGAGACCACCTGTGCCAACCATTGTATCTCCTGCATCAGGATTCTTAATAAGATATTGCTGTAATTCAGCTAAATCATCATCATCAAATCCAAGTGCATACCATCTTTTTGTAAAAGATGGAGTTTCTATGAACTCTCTTTTCATTCAGTACCTCATATAATATACCCTATATTATAGGGTATCGTCAAGTTTTATTTAAACTTCCTCAAACAACATATTCACTGCCTGACGAGCAGGATTTAAGCCTTCTATCATTTCTGGAATGGCAGCTCTTGTATAATATTCTGTCATTTCTACAGAACTGTGACCTACCATCTTTTGAACTGTCTCTGCATCAAGTTTACTTCGCATTCTTGTTACATAAGTAAACCTAAAGGAGTGGGGACAAAGCTTTCTGTCTGTGGTATCAATTCCTGCTTTTACTATCACTCTATGAAATACAGATTCAAGATATTCCTGGCGCAATGGACGTCCGTCTTCTCTTTGGAATATAAAATCTTCGCTACAAAGATAATGAGATTCTATATATCTTAGAACCATATCCATTGTTTCATCTGGTACAAGAGTTACCCGAAGCTTTTGATCTTCATTACTACCTTTCTTGTTATAATTAGTTCTGTTTCCATTGCGTTCACAAAAACCGTCAATAACAAGAGCATGATTTTCAACAATAAATTGTTTTACTCTAAGTCCACGAGCTTCCCCAAGTCTAAGTCCGCAGCTAGCCATGACATAAAATAATAAATATTCTTTTAAGCCATCTACCCAATTTGTACCATCAAAAAATCTAACTAATTCTTCTGAAGTAAAAATATCAGCTTTCTTTGAATTCCTTGCAAAACGAGGAAAATCGGGCTTTATAATTGTGTATTTACAATGCCAGGGAGCTTCTTTGTAAATATGATTAAGGGTTTCAAGAAAAGAATTTTTCCAGCTTCCTGATTTATCTGTAAGGCTCATAAGATAGCCGTTTACCATTGGAATTGTAAGGTCTTCAATAAAACAATTTCCAAACACTTTGGTAATTTCTTTTATAAATCCTCGATAATTATCAAGTGTTCTGGGACTTAATTTCTTTCCCAACTGACTTAATCTGTTTACATGTTCACTGCCGGGTAGAAACATATTCTGCGATATTTCATTTACAGTGATTTTTCGCTGTGTATTTGTTGGATCAGGAAGCTTAGAAATATAAACATAGGCTTCAGATTTGTTTGCAACATTCGGAATAAGCTTCTGATGTTGAACTCCAGTTATTGGATCTTTCCACCAATAATACCAACGCTTTGTTGTCTTTCCAGATTTTGTTTTTACAGTCTTTTTGAAAGGATGATAAAACATTAATGACCTCCGTGTAGTTTATTAACAAGACATTAACAAAAAACACAAAGGCCATTTGATAAGATGTGCTAAATCCTTATATTATAAGGAAATAAATATCGGGCAAGAGGGATTTGAACCCCCGACATTCTGGTCCCAAACCAGACGCGCTACCAGCTGCGCTATTGCCCGTTACGTTCAATTATATTATAGCTTTTATGATTTTTAATCAAGTATTCAAAGCCATTTTTTATACATTTTTTCAATTATTTTATAATTCTGGCTCGTGCTTCTATATCTCCGCCTTTGGTAATACGGTCTTTCAAAACTTCTGTAATCACAACTTTAACTGTTTTAGCATTTTCCGAAGCTGGCTTATCGTCCCCTTCCAGCTCATCACTCTGCTCCAGCTCACAGTGAATACAGTTTTCTGTCATTCCGTGATATTTACCGGCAGGTTCCGTTGCGTTTTGTTCCAGAACATTTGTTTTCTGCTCCGGCGGTTCAAGCACAAGCTCAAGTTCTTTTCCAACAAAGGCTTCTATGTATTCTATCTTATTCTTTATGGCAAGCTCAGTTATCTGCCTTGCCCTGTTTCCGCTTACAGATTGAGGAACCTTTGGCTTTATACCGCACGCTGCAGTTCCCGGCCGTTCGGAAAAAGGAAAAGCGTGAATCCAGGTAAAATTACATTTTCTGCACAAATCAAGAGTCTGTTCAAAATCCCCGTCCGTTTCTGCCGGAAAGCCGGTGATTATATCACACGAAATAAAGGCAGACGGTTTTGCCCCCTTAAGTTTTTTCACAGCAGCAAGCACATCACAAGCTTTATAATGGCGGTTCATAAGCTCAAGGATTTTATCACTGCCGCTTTGAACAGAAATATGGAACGAAGGACGAACACGCCCGTCGTGAATTACACTGCAAAAATCATCATCAATAATTTCAGGATAAATACTTGAAATACGGAAGCTTATAGTTTTTGTATTTTCCAGAAGAAGCTTTAAAAGCTGAGTAAAATTACAATAACTGTCTCCATATTTTCCACGGTATTGAGCAATATTGACGGAAGTAAGCACAACCTCGCTGTGCCCCGCACGCTCCAGCTCCACTACCCTGTCAATTGCAGTCTGCACATCAATTGAAACACTTTTTCCCCGTGCCAGATGAATTGCGCAGAACGAGCAGTTGTTATTACATCCGTCCTGAATCTTAAGGGAAGCCCGTGAATGTGCAATAAAGGATGATGTTGAAAGCTTGAACGAATCTTCGGCAATATCCTTTTTTTCTACAGGCTTTGTTTTAACAAGAGAAATCACGCCGCGTTTAAGTACTTCAATTTTACTGAACGCAGTTTCAGTGTCGTCAGAGCTTTCAGTTTCATCACCATCAGCATACGCTTTAAGCAGCCCCGGAAGCTCACTAAGCCTGCTTTTAATCTGTCCGCCTACAACAACAATCCGCCCATCAAGCTTTTCAATTTCTGATGATGAAAGCTGCGCATAACAGCCCGTAACTACAATCAAAGCCCGCGGATGCTTTTTCAACAAAAGTCTGATAATTCTTCTGGCTTTCTGTTCGGCCTTTAAGGTAACCGCGCACGTGTTCACAATACACAAAAGCGTTTCGCTGTCAGCAGCCTCACTGGCTGTAACACTGTCCATTCTTACCGAAAAATCTTTATCCAAAAAAAATCGGGCTATAGACTCACTTTCAATCTGATTAAGTCTGCAGCCCAATGTTTCTATTCTGATTATACTCATTCTAAAATCACAAAATCTCTGTGGTTATATTAAAACTCCGCCCGAAAAATCCTACTGAAGCTTAGCACTAACTCTTTCGCGCCCGCGTGAAGCATCAACCGAAGAAGAGTTCAAAATCAAGGCCTCATCGTAAGCGGCAAGCGCCTCGTAATAATTTCCTGCCATTTCGCGCGCATAACCAAGACGAATCCACCAGTTGTCCAGAAGCGGCTGCTTTTTTACAGCAGAAGAAAGAGCAATGTCTGCATGCTGATATCGTGCCTGTCGGATAAAAATCTCACCCATAAAATAATATGATGTGCCGATTCGTGAAGAACTTTCAGAAGCATTTGCAACATATTTCTGGAACTGCTCCATTGCGGCAGCATTTTTTCCAAGATAAAATCTTGCTTCACCAAGAGATTCAGTCAATCGCAAATCATAAGGACTTATTGCAAGACCTTCCTGTGCACGCTGCTCAGCTTCAGCATACTGTTTGTTTCCAATCAAAGCCCAGCACATTACAACGTAAGATTCAATATTTCGTGGATTTTCCTTAAGCTCTTCTTCACAAACCTGAATTGCTTCGCGCTCCTTTCCGTTATTATGAAGAAGAAGCGCATCTCGTTTTGCAGTCTGTGCTGACAAAGAAAAAAGTCCCGTAACAAGGATGATGAGGGACAGAACATTTTGTTTTACATTATTACCTTTAATTGTACACATAATTACTTTCCCGCTGCCTGCTTTTTAACCATTGTGCATTTGCCGGTAAACTCACTTCCCGGTTCAAGAACAACCTTTTGAGTTGTAATATCACCATCGAGCGAACCTGTTGAAGTAACGAAAATCAGCTTTTCGCCATAGACGTTTCCCTTAACCTTACCGCGGACCAGAACACGGCTTGCATTTATATCAGCTTCAACAATTGCATTCGAATCAATAACAAGGTCGCTTTCGGCATCAATTTTTCCTGAAACTTTTCCGCGTATCATAAAAGGCTTTTTCATTTTGATGCTGCCGGTAAAGGAGATATCGTCCTCTACGATTGTGTCAAAAGCCTCGTCTTCCATGTCAAAAAAATCTGAATCTTTTACGTCAAACATATAGAATATTTTAACGGTAATGATGATGTCGGTCAATGGCACGTTGTGCTGAAATATTCCGGCTGTTCAATTTCAAAAACGGTTTCTTTCCCGTCAATCGGTACTGTTAATTTCACTGCAGCCAGCAGCAGGTTCTTTATTTTGAACTGTTTTTTCAGGAGTTTGTTGAGCTTAAAATTGCCGTGCTGGTCGTCGCCGCAGATGGGGCAATTCTGTCTGGCAAGGTGGATTCGGATTTGGTGCATCCGGCCGGTTTCGAGCAAAAGGCGGATGCAACAGAAATCAAGGGATAAAGCTTCACCAGAATTATCGCAGATTGCGGTCCATTCTTTTTCAACCGTATATTTTGTCACTGCACGTTTTGTTTCGCCGTGCTGAACAAGGCTTTCATCAATTACGCCGCTTTTTCTGGCAAGCTTTCCGCAGCAAACGGCAATATATTCCTTACGCACAACTTTTGAAGAAATAAGTCCTGTCCATTTTTTTGCAGCTGCAGGCGATTTTGCAACAACCATAAGCCCTGCAGTTTCCTTATCAAGCCTGTGAACAAGATAAACCTTGCTTCCAACCTGCTCGGCAAAATCTTTATCAAGCGAATGTGTAATTTTTTCACCGCCCTGAACTGCAAGCCCCGCAGGTTTATTTATAATGAATATTTCGTCATTCTGGTATATAATAGGAATAAGCATAATCAACTCTACTATAAACGAGGATTTTTCTAATGACAATAGCTAATAAAAAAGTGAACATAAAACAGCGTGTAATATTCAGGCTTTTACTTGTACTTGCAATTCTTTTTCCTGCAAAACTAAGCTCTGAAATCATAAAAGACAACTTCTATAACTTTTCCCTTGATATTCCGGAAGGCTATAAGCTTGGAGATTCTTCTTCAGACGGCACCTCATACCTTTTTGTGCACCCGAACAATCAGGTACAGCTTGCAATAAAGATTTATGATAATCAGGATTTTAAAACTGCCCCTTCTGCCCTGGAAAATGCCCTCAATAAATTAAAAGCCTCTTCTTCAACAGATAATTTTTCCTGGAATAATTCTTTATGTGCAATTTCTGATTTTGTTTTCCAGCTTGATAAATCTTATTCCGGCTGGGCAGTTGCAGCTCCATTACAAAAAGCAAACGCTTACATTACAGCAATATGTTTTGCACCATCAAATAAAAGACAAGCCTGCGAGCAGTTTATTATGTCTACACTTAATTCTCTCTGCGTAAATGATGAATATTACTGTACGCCAGGTATAATTGTTTCTTACGCCTATCCAAAGGAAGGTAAAAAAGAAATCAAACTGAACATAAACAACAATAAGATTTCTACTACCCTTGATAATTCCGATATTGATGCTTCAAACTTTTTAATCGACCTTGAGTTTTCGGTTCTGAAGCTCTATTCCAAGCACAACCTCTGGAAAGAAGCCTGGACCCGTTACTACCGGATGATTTACCGCGACAGCTTTGAACGCCTTAATCCCGCAATCTCCGATATTTTTTCAGTTTTATATGCAGAAGCAAAAAGAAAAAATCCAAAATCACAGGATTTATATGTTGCCCAAAGTCTTTTAAGCTGGGTACAAAGTTTTGACTACAAGCGCAATAATCAAACCGCAAACACTTCAGACTTTACATCCCTTCCAGCCATGCTCAGCGGAGATGGAAATGACTGCGACAGCCGGAGCCTTTTTATCTGTATGTGCATGAGATGTATGGGCTATGAATCGCTGCTGCTTGTCTCTCCAGAATATTCACACGCACTTGCTGCTGTAGAAATGGATGAACCGGGACAAAAATATGTTTTTGGTGATACGGGACGGGAGTTTTTAATGGGAGAAACTACGGCAAAGGTTACCTGGGGAATGATAGCACAGGATCAGGCAGACAGAACCAAATGGATTCCGATTCTGCTGCCTTAAAGTGCCATTATTGAAGGCTTCGTTGTTATTTGCGAAGAAGAATCTCAAACAGTTCAGCTTCATCCTTTGCGTTTGTCATTTCGCCAACAAGGTCATTCTGTTTGAAAATTGCACTGAAATGTGAAATTGTCTTAAGATAATATGAATGCTGGTTATAAGCAGCTGCAATCATAAACAAAAGACTTACAGGCTGGTCATCAATTGCCTGGAAATCTTCAATAGGCTTTTTACATACACCAACAGCCATAACTAAATCTGTAACAGAAGAAAGGCGTACATGAGGAATTGCAATACCACGTCCAATTCCAGTAGACATAAGCTCTTCACGTTTAAGGATTTCTGCTGTAAGCTCAGCTGCATTTTTAATCTGAGGAGCTGTTGCAAGAACTTCTGAAAGCTGAACAAGAGCATCGTGTTTTGAACTGTAATTGATAAAAACAACACGTTCCGGTGAAAGAATATTTCTTACCTGAATCTGGGATTCGTTCTTGTTTTCAAAACCGGAAGAAAGTCTTGCATTTACCCAGTTTTCAACTTCGGATTTCTTAAAACGCCATACAGTTCCAATTTTTCCTGCCGGTATTTCACCCTTCTGTGCCCAGTCATAAACAGTTCTGTCAGATACCCTGAGGTATTTGGCAACTTCTTCTATTGTAAGAATGTCGTCCTGCACTTTTTTACTCCTATTATGTCTTAAACCTTTAAAATGAGGTTAAATAAGTTACTTTTGATTTGAAATATATTGAATATTTTGCATACTTTACGTTATTTTGTCAAGCTATAGAAAAATATTACCGCAAAGAACCGTATCTATAACATTTACATAATTACTCCTAATTGATTTTTAACCCCTAATGCTATAACATTATCAGTATGAAAAAACGAAATCTTACTCCTGTATATATAACATCGGCTGCAGTTTTTATCATTCTTTATATAATACTGGCAGCTCATCCTCTTGGAAAAGAATACTGTTTTTCACCAGACTGGAAAATCAATGTAAATGCTAACGAAACAAATGCTCCAATCAGTGATACTTTAGATTCCATTCCTCTTGATGAAGAGCTTCTCCATTTTAAGCTTGGTCAGACAATTGGATATTTTACCAAAGACGGTGAAGTTGCCCTGTGTAAATCTTTTCCTTCAAAAGCTTCAATTTCTGATTCTTATTTTTCAATATATAATTCCCAGGCACAGAACATTCCATTTTATAACAGCAGGGGAAATCAGGCAGGAACAATAAGCGCAAGCGGATTTCCTTTTTTTGATGATGACAGGATTTACATTTTCTTACCTGGTGGCGGCTCTTTTGCTTATTGCAATCACACAGGAAGTGTTGAATGGACATGCGAAAGTACAATTCCAATCACAGCATTCAGCTCCAACAGTAATTATGTTGCCGCAGGTTATGCCGATGGTTCAATCAAGGTTTTAGATAATCACAGCGGACAGATTCAGATAAGCTTTGCCCCGGGTGGAAGCGATAATCCTGTACTTTTAGGACTTGACATCTCCCCTAATGGAGAATATGTAGCTTCAATTTCCGGCCTGAACAAACAGCGTTTTGTACTTGCACACAAGGAAGAAAATCAGCCTAAGATTTTATTCCATACCTTCCTCAGCTCCGATTTGAACAGACGAACCTTTGTAAAATTCAGCGCAGACGGACAAAAGGTTTTCTATAATTACGAAAATCATCTTGGTATTTATGACCTCCAGAAGCAGAAAAATTATTCCATCTGGATTGATACAAAAATACTTTCAATGGAAGAAACAGAAGACCTTTTCTTCCTGCTTGGTAAAAAAGACAATTGCTATACAGTTTACATAATTGAGCGTACAAATGTTCTTGAAGGCTATTTTTCATTCGAAGCAGACTCAGCTTTTATAAAAACCTGTGACAATTATCTTTTTACCGGTAAAGATGAAACTATTTCCAGAATTACTATCTTAAAGGAATAAAAAAATGAAAAAAAATATTTTGATTTGCTCTTGCCTTTTTATTTCTACCCTTCTTTCCGCTTTTGAATGGCCGCATGATAATACCGAAAAGGCTTTCTTAAAATCTTATTTTGGGCAGAAACGCGGAAAGCAGATAAGCACTTCTTTAATTTTTGCTAATCCTGAACCTGTAAAATGTATTGAAGACGGTAAGGTTTTAATCATAATGTCTGACGAGCAGGATGATTCCTATTTCTTCCCATCTGCATTAGGAACTTGCGTTATTGTTGCTCATGATGATTCACTTATTTCTGTTTACGGTAATCTTGATAAAGATTCTGTCAAACAGTCTCTTGATAAAAAAAGCTTTGTAAAATCTGGTGAGATTCTTGGAGAAATTGGAAATACCAACTGGCAGTCAGAAACAAGCAGCCTTGAGTTCCAGATTATAGATGTTCAAAAGGGTTCTGCCATCAACCCGAAAATCTTACTTCCAAGAACAGATAACGAAATCCCTATTTCTCTGGGTGAAATTGTTGTTGAACATAAAATCGGTAACCGTATAAGCCTTAAAAATCAAAAATCCTTTCCTTCTGGATTATACAGGATTTATCAGAAACGAAACCCTATAGCTTCGCCCTATAAAACTTCGGTTACAATTAACGGTGTTGTTGTAGATCAGATTTCTTATGATGCTGTTTATCAGGAAAATAATAAGACTTATGTGGTAGGAAAGAAAAAATATACCAATTCTGATATTTACCCCGACAGCGAATATCAGCTGCTCGGTGAAACAGTTTTTACAGCGGGAAAATCTACGCTAGGCCTTTCAATAGAAGATTTCTTAGGAAAGACCATAGCGCAGACTTATGTTATAACTGTCTATTAAAATACAGGAACAACTTCTCCATTAGGATATGTCTTCTGAAGATAATCCTTAACCTTCTGGCTTGTGATTGCTTTTGCAAGAGCCTTGATTGCAGGATCATTTTCTTTTCCTTCTTTTACAGTTACGATGTTTACGTAAGGTGATTCAGCACCCTCAACAACAAGACCATCTTTTGTAGCTTTAAGACCAGCTGGAATTGCATAGTTTCCGTTGATTACAGCTGCATCTGTATCATCAAGAACACGTGGAAGAGAAGCAGCTTCAATTTCCTGGAACTTGAACTTCTTTGAGTTGTTTGTGATGTCAGCTGGAACTGCTGTAAGACCTGCTTTTGAATCAAGTGTGATTAAACCGGCACTCTGAAGAAGAAGCAATGCACGACCTTCGTTTGTAGGGTCATTAGGAATTGCAATAATTGCACCCTCTGGCAAATCAGCAAGCTTTTTATATTTCTTAGAATACAAAGCAAGTGGTTCAACGTGAGTTCCAATTACGCTCTTAAGATGATAGTTTCTTTCCTGATTGAAAGAATCCATATATGGAACGTGCTGGAAGAAGTTTGCATCAATTTCACCAGCTTCAACAGCCTCGTTAGGAGTAACGTAATCAGTAAACTCTCTAACCTTGAGAGTGTAGCCCTGAGCAGCCATATCCTCTACGATTAAGTTTAACATAGCGGCATGAGGCTCCGGTGTTGCACCAACAGTAATAACCTTTGCATCTTTCTTAGCGCATCCAGAAAGAACAATTGACAGAACTAATGCTGTAAGACCAAAAAGAATCTTTTTCATAATAAACTCCTGAAAATTAAGAAACGCAAGCAGTTGTGCAGCGCTTCCTTGGATTAAATAATTGAAAATATATTGTAATAATTTGAAATAATAGTCAACTAGTTTTAACAAGAAAAAACATACTATTTTAGTAGGTAAATAGTATTTAATTTGTGTTTTAACGTTTTTAGTGTTAAAATAAACTTTATGAAACATAACATGATATTATCTGCTTCGGGATGGCGGAAGTTTTTTGCTGTTTCGGGGGACGAACAGGATTCAAATCCAAAAATCAGTGATAATGACAAATGTATTTCTATTGCAGCAGCTAAAGTTTTTTATGATTACATAAAGAACAAATCCGGTCAGGAAACTCCTGTAATTGCAATTGGAATTGATACAAGACCAACTGGTGGCGAAATTGCAGATGCAATGATTCATTATCTTGCAAAAACGGATGCTGTAATTCAGTATTCGGGTATTACATCGGCTCCAGAGATTATGGCTTATGCTCGTATGCTCGATGGCTTTATCTATATTTCTGCAAGCCACAATCCTATTGGTCACAACGGAATAAAGTTTGGAACAAATGATGGTGGCGTTCTTAATGGAACCGAAAATGCCGCTCTTGTAAAGGATTTCCTGAATCTGCTTGATGATGAAGAAAAGCTTAATCAGCTTGTAAAGGATTCTTACAGCGGAAATGCAGGCAAAGTAAGGAATATTTACAGCGAATGCGAAAGTGCCAAACGTAATTCTCTCAAAGCTTACGAAAGCTTTATCTTAAAAACAATAACAGGCAGCAACGACCACGATTTTGCCGAAAAGTTCTTTAATTCATTAAAAGCAAATATTGAACTGAATCCGGTTGGTGTTGTATGCGACTTTAACGGCAGCTCCCGTGCAAAATGCATAGACAGAAGCTTTTTTGCCGGTAATGGAATTACTTTCTATTCAATAAATGACGATAAAATCGTACACGAAATAATACCGGAAGCAGAAAACCTTGTTCACGTTGCAGCAGAAATGGAAAAGCTCCATTCAGAAGGTCACAAGGAAGTAATTCTTGGTTATATGCCAGACTGCGACGGCGACCGCGGTAATATTGTTTACTGGGATGAAAAAAAGAAAAAGGCAGAAATCCTTAAGGCACAGGAAGTTTTCAGTCTTTCTGTCCTTGCAGAGCTTACCTATTCAATCTGGCTGAACAAAAATGCACCTGCAGCTGAATCAAAAGATTCATTTAAGCCTGCTGTTGCGGTAAACTGCCCTACTTCCATGAGAATTGAAGAAATTGCAGAAAAGCTTGGTGCAAAGGTATTCCGTGCAGAAGTTGGAGAAGCAAACGTTGTAAATCTTGCAAGAGAAAAAAGAGCTGAAGGCTATACTGTAAGGATTCTTGGCGAAGGTTCAAATGGCGGTACAATCACTCATCCAGCTTCGGTACGAGACCCGCTGAATACAGTATTCGCTTTAATCAAGCTCCTTCTTATGCGCGAAAACGGTTTGTATAAAATCTGGTGCGATAAAGCCGGAATCAAATATAACCCGAACTTTACGCTCACAGATATAATCGCTACTTTACCGGAATACACAACAACCGGAGTTTCGGAACCACGTGCTGTTCTTCACGTAAAGAATACAAATCACGCAGAACTGAAAAAGGCTTTCCAGAAGGTCTTCGAAGCTGAATGGAAAAACAAAAAATCAGAGCTTTCCAAAAAATACGGCATAGAAGATTACGAAGCTGTAATCACAAATGGTACAAAAGAAACCCGTAATGTAACAGATTTCAGCACAAGCGGTAAAGGCGGCTTAAAAATCCTGTTTAAGGATAAAGCCGGCGCTCCAATCGCTTTTATCTGGATGCGAGGAAGCGGTACCGAACCTGTTTTCCGAATTATGTGCGACGTAAAAGGCAGCAAACCGGAAATGGAAAAAGCATTGCTGGCATGGGAAACAGAAATGATTGAAAAGGCTGATAAATAAAGGTATATTATATAAGACTAACATCATCAAAAGGAGATCTTAATGGAAAAATCAGAAATACTGGCAAGAGCAAAAGCATACATTGCCGCAGAACAGGATAAAAGATTCAGCAAAGAAGTTGAAGACCTTATAGCAAAAGAAGATTACAAGGAGCTTGAAGACCGCTTCTATCAGACACTTGAGTTTGGTACAGGTGGCTTGCGCGGTATTATGGGTGGCGGAACAAACCGCATGAACACACTAGAAATCAACATGGCTACACAGGGACTTGCAAATTATGTAATCAAGGCATTCCCAAAAGAAGCTGCTGCAGGAACACTCAAAGCAGTAATCGCTTACGACAGCCGCCTGAACTCAGATGTATTTGCAGAAGCTACAGCCCTTATTTTTGCAGCAAACGGAATTAAGGCTTATCTTTTCTCAGGCCTTCGCCCTACACCAGAGCTTTCTTTTGCAATCCGCACACTCAAGGCACAGACTGGTGTTGTAGTAACTGCTTCTCACAACCCAAGAATGTACAACGGCTACAAGGCTTACTGGGATGACGGTGCTCAGGTAATTGAACCACACGACAAGGGAATTATTGAAGAAGTAAACAAGGTAAAAGAAGTAAAGACTATGACCCGCGTTGAAGCAATCGCAACCGGCAAGCTTGAAATAATCGACAAAGAAATTGATGAAAAGTTCTGGGCAATGTGTAAGGAACAGCTTTTCCGCCCTGCCCTCATCAAAGAAAAGGCAAAGGACGTAAGAATTGTTTATACACCGCTCCACGGAACTGGTGCAATGCACGTAGAAAAGGTTCTTGGAGATTTAGGCTTGAACATCATTACTGTACCAGAACAGCGTGAACCAGATGGAAACTTCCCTACAGTTGAAAAACCAAATCCAGAGGAAAAGCCGGCACTTACTCTTGCTGTTGAGCTTGCCAAGAAAGAAAAGGCAGACGGTGTTATGGCTACCGACCCTGATTCAGACCGATTCGGTACAGCTTTCCCGGACAAGGACGGAAACTTTGTACTCTTGAGCGGTAACCAGATGGGTGCCCTTCTTATTGATTATGTTCTCCGCTCACGAAAAGAACTTGGAAAGCTTCCTGTAAATCCTGCAATTATCCGTTCAATTGTTACTTCTCCATTCGGTGATTACATCTGTAAAAAATATGGAGTTGAGATGATTGAATGTCTTACAGGCTTTAAGTGGATTGCTGCCGTAGAAGCTAATTTTGAAAAAGACGGCTCAAAGAACTATGTATTCGGTCTGGAAGAGTCTTACGGTTATAAGGTTGAAAAAGAAGTTATGGATAAGGATGGTGTTTCTGCTGCTGCTATGTGTGCAGAAATGATTCTTTACTGGCGTTCACAGGGCAAGAGCCTTCTTGAACATCTTGACGACCTTTACAAAGAGTTCGGTTACTTTGAAGACAGAGCAATTTCACAGTACTTCCCTGGTGCTTCCGGCGGCCAGACAATGAAAAACATGATGGCAGATATGCGTGCTAACCCACCAAAAACTCTTGGCGGCGAAAAGGTTGTTAAGGTTCGCGATTTGATGGATTACCCGGCCCTTCCTAAGAGCAATGTACTTCAGTTCTATCTTGAAAGCGGTACAATTGTAAGTGCAAGACCTTCTGGAACTGAGCCTAAGATTAAGTTCTACATCAATTCTATGATTCCAGCAGGTGATGGAAGCGATGCATGGTTAAAGGATGCAAGAGCAAAAGCTGCCCTTCTTTGTGATAATATTTCAAAGGATATTCAGGCAACTATTGACGCTGCTTCTAAATAATCCCCAACATTAGGATAAAAAAAGGCTGTCCGTTTTGAAAGTTTGAAGTGCACTTCAGTTTTAACTTCAAGGACAGTCTTTTTTTTATTTATTTTTAGTGTTTTATTTCATGTTGATTATTGATTTATCGTAATCAGCAGGTGGAATATAGCCCATAAGATTCATAAGAGTTGAAGGCCATGAAGAGATGCCAAGACCGTCATTGAGTTTTGTATTGTCGTATTCACCCTTATATTCAGGGTCATAGATAATACCAGGAACTGGATTCAATGAGTGAGAAGTCTTTGCTTTTGGTTCACCAGAAGCCTTGTCCATCTTTACACTGCCGTCCTTAGCGTGCTCGTACATATCATCAGAGTTTCCGTGGTCAGCTGTAAGACAGAGGATACCGCCAGCTTCTTCAATTGCAGCCTTAAGACGTCCAAGCTGCAAATCCATTCCTTCCATAGAACAAACTACAGCATTGAAAACACCAGTATGTCCAACCATATCACCATTTGGATAATTCAAACGGATGTGGTCATATTTTCCAGATTTGATTGCTTTGATTACCTTGTCAGTAATTTCTGCACATTTCATCCAAGGGCGCTGCTCAAATGGAACAACATCAGATGGTACTTCAATATAATCTTCAAGTTTTTCATCAAACTTGCCCTGCTTGTTTCCGTTGAAGAAGTAAGTTACGTGACCATATTTCTGTGTTTCAGAAATTGCAAGAAGCTTTACGCCTGTCTTTGTAAGATATTCACCCATTGTGCGGTCGATGCTTGGTGGGTTTACAAGGTACTGAGCAGGAACGTGAGCATCTCCATCGTATTCCATCATACCAGCGTATTCAACTGAAGGAACGCGAACACGGTCAAACGGCAGGTCGCCGCCTTTTGGTGTCTCAAAAGCACGTGTCATTTCCAAAGCACGGTCGCCGCGGAAGTTAAAGTAAATTACAGAATCACCATCTTCAATTGTTCCAACAGGTTTTCCGCTTGCATCTGCAATAACAAACTCATGCATATCCTGGTCAAGAACTCCAGGGATTTCTGCACGGTAAGTTTCGATTGCTTTTGTAGCAGATTCAAACTTGCGGCCTTCTCCAAGAACATGAGCCTTCCAACCGCGCTCTACCATTGACCAGTCTGCATTGTAGCGGTCCATTGTCATGTACATACGGCCACCACCAGAAGCAATCTTATAGTCTACACCGGCAAAACCAGCAAGGAATTCTTCAAGCGGAGTGATATAATTCAAAGCAGAAGTTGGGTCAACATCACGACCATCCAAAAGTGCGTGTACGCGGAGTTTTTTAACGCCATCTTTAGAAGCCTGTGTAATCATTGCTTTAAGGTGATCAATGTGTGAATGAACGTTTCCGTCAGAAACCAAGCCGATAAAATGAAGAGTACTTCCCTTGTCATTTACGTTTTTAATAAGCTTCTTCCAGGTGTCAGCTGCAAACATAGAACCATTTGCAATTGACTCACCTACAAGCTTAGCCCCCTGAGCAAAAACACGACCACAACCCATTGCATTGTGACCTACCTCAGAGTTACCCATATCATCATCAGAAGGAAGACCAACAGCAGTTCCGTGTGCCTTAAGCTTTGTATGAGGACAGTTTGCTGTAAACCAGTCCAAATACTTCATGCGGCTTGCTTTTACTGCATCACCTTCTTCATATTTACCATATCCAACGCCGTCCATAATTACAAGGACAACTGGACCACGACGACCTTTCCAGTTTGGATTTTTCTCCAAAGCATGCATTGTGTCTGCCATAAAATATTGCTCCTATAAAATCAATTCTAAATAAAAATGATGAGTATAATAATAGTGAAAATACTGATTTTTTACAATTACGAGCCTGAAATATTACTAATTTCTCGGCGCTTTTGCAGGGTCTATTGGCTGTCCATTCTGGAATACAATAAAGGTAATCTGCGGATTTTTTGAAATAGGGTCTATGCCTGCGGTACCGATTTCTGTTCCAAAGTTCAGATATTCGCTTTTTCTGACACTTACAGAACCTAAACCTGCATAAGCATAAATTATTCCAGTTTTTGACTGAACAAAGACAACCTGTCCAAATCCGCGGTAAAGGCCAACATACATTACAGTTCCTTCACGAATACAGGTAACTGCTTCATTTTTTTGAGCTGAAAGCTGAACCCCGGAAGCCTTTCCTTTTACTGTTGTAACTTTTGGATTTTTTACCGGCCATATTGTTGAAGAATCCGAGGTAATTGTAATTCCATAGGTTCTTGTATCAGGAGTTTTGTCTTCTTTTGTTTCCTGAGTTTTTGCAGGAGTTTTATCTGCACTTGAACTGGAAGCATTTTTATCAGAAGGTGATTTATTAGAACCAGATGTACTGCCTGATTTATCAGACGGAGTTGCCTGTGCAAGTGTCTGAATTGCTTTAATCTTTAATTTTTGTCCGACTTTAATTACTGCAGAAGTATCTATATCATTCAGGGAAACTAATTCTCCAACTGTGAGACCACATTTTCGGGCAATTGCATATAAAGTATCGCCTTTTTGAACAACATAGACTGAACTTGCATTTTCCAGGGCTTTAGCCTGATTTTTTTCTTTTTCAGCAGCTGCTTTATCGGAGTTAGTTTTTTCTGTGCTGTCTTTTTTTGTATTATCTGAAAGCAAAGCAGCGGCAGTTGAAATGTCTGCTGTCGGAATTATCAGCTTTTGTCCGATTTTTATAATATCATTTTCTGAAAGATTATTTGCAGCCCGCAATTCTGCAACTGTAATCTGATATTTTCTGCTTATTGAATATAAAGTATCGCCCTTTTCTACCTTATAGCTGGTATCTGCAAAAAGACTAAGATTAAGAATTATTAAAACAAATAAACTGATAAATAATTTACGGGCAAATTTCTTTTCCATAATACGATTATCGGCAAAAAGTCACGATTTTTGTAGAATCTTTTTTATAGATTTTTATTGAAAATCAAATCAAGTTAAATCAAAAATCAAAGAGTCAGACAATTAAACTAGACTGTGAAAAAGTTCATTTACATTTATTCCGCTGATTATTTGGTCTTTTTGATAATGAGCAAGCATTCCTTCCCTACCACTGGAAAGATGTGTTGAGGTAATTCCATGTTTGATAGAAATGTCGGCTTCCATAAGAGCAGAAAGATGATCGCAAATTCGAACAAGTTTGCCATCAACCGGATTGAATTCATCGGAATTATATTTTTGATTCAATTCTTCATAGCTTACCTTCTGGATTTTTCCATCTTTGGTCATTATGCGGTCAGAAAATTCATCGGAAGTATAATAAATTACTTCATCAACATAAGATTCGTCCATCAAAGGAACAAGTTCTTTATTTACGATTTCATCTTCAATCTTTTTAACAATATTGGGAAGTGCATCTGTTGCCTGTTTTACAGGAGAAATAATATCGCGGGTAACAGCTTCTGGTAAATCATGAAAAAGAGCGCTGAAAAAATTGTTTACAACCCGGCGGGTACACATGTTTGAATTAGATTCTCTGGATAAAAGCAAAGTCATTACAGCCACAAAAAAACAGTGGCCTAAAACAGTAGTCTGAGGGATTCTTGGGGTTTGATTCCATCTTGTCTGAAAACGCAGTTGTTCAATTTTTAAGAGAAAATCGAACTCTTTCTGGCGGGTTATAAGCTTTTGCAGTGCTTCTAAATCTAAAAAGGGCTGTAATTCGGCTCGCAAATCGCTGTCAATTTTAGCAAGACGTTCTTTTTCATTAACTACCGACAGCATTTCCATTTCGCGGATGGTTGAATATTTATGAGCCGCTGTATAAACATGAATCGTAGTTTTTAGTTGCTCGGGAATCGCGAAGGAACCGGCTTTTTGTCCAATATAGATTGTAAATCGCGAAAATAAATCATCATCTGTTATAAGCTGGCGATATTGATTCAAAACCCATTCATTGAGCCGTAAATATTCTTTTGAATACTCGCGTTTTAGAATCTGCTGAACAGGTGCTTTTATATCACAAAGGGCAATCTTTTTGAGTAAATCAAAAAGAGCAGCATAAATCATCCAGTTCCAGTCTATTTTATGACCTTTTTTTTCTTCGTATTTACCGATTATGTAGGCCAGAACCATTTTTTCACCGGCTTTGTCCATTTCAACTAAATCAAAAGGTCGAATTAAATCATTCCATCGCTGAATTGAAAAGCCTTCGAATATTCTGAGAACAAGATTTTTATCCATTTAGTTACTTATACCTTTTTTGTGGTCTGCTTCCATCTTTTCCTTCCAAACCACAGCCTTTTTCTTAACTTCTTCTGCCTGTTCAGAATTACGCATTACCTGATAAAGCTTACGCAGGGCAAGAAGGTATTTTATTCCGTTTCGCATATCATCTATTCGGCGTGTTGATAACTCATATTTATCACGATAACCAGTGGCAGATGCATTCAGAAGTTTTATCAGCATATTAAAATACAAAATTGTCATTTCGTAATTTGGAGAATGCAAATCAATATAATCTTTTTCGGCAAGCTTCATGTCAATGATATTCTTTGCAACAGTTGCAAAACGACCTTCCAGCTCAACAAAAGACCACTTCCACTTACTGTTATCACCAAATGCATCTTTTAATACTGTAATTTCGAGTCCAAGCTTACGGATTAAAGTATAACGCTGTCTTAGTGACATATTAGTGATTTTTTCGTAATAAGGAATTAAATCTGCATAAGAAACATCAATCTGGTTTGTTACAACTTCCTCAAGATATATGATTGCTTTATAAAGGATTTTTCTTGCATCATTGAGGGCATCGTTATTCTTTACGTCAAGGATTTTTAATGAGAGGGTATTCTGTGCAATATAAAGAGAAGCAACGTAAATCATGTCTTCGCATAAAAGTATTTTTTTATACTCAAGGCCTACATCGTTATCTGTCATTGAATTACGAATGTTTTTTTCTTTTTCAAGAACTGACGCAATTTTATCCTTGTAAGGCTGTATTTCTTCTGAAAAATGAAGGCGCATTTCTTCAGTTATTTTAGACATCACTTACCCCCTGAATATTTTTGTAACATTGTTCTGGCATGTTCAAGAGACTGTTCATTATTTGAATCTCCAGATAACATTCTTGCAATCTCAGTCACTCTGTTTTCCCCAGAAAGGAGATAAACATTAGATGATGTAATTCCGCCAGACACAGCTTTTTCTATTTTAATTTGATTATCGGCATAAACTGCAATACTTGCAAGATGGGTAATACAGAAAATCTGCTTATTTTTTGCAAGATTTTTCAAATGAGAACCAACACTTACTGCAACTTCGCCGCCAATTCCAGTATCAATTTCATCAAAAATAAGAGTTTCAACAGAATCATTTTGGGCAAAAATAGTTTTAAGGGCAAGCATAACTCTGGAAAGTTCACCACCAGAAGCAATCTTTGCAAGAGGAAGCAATGGAGTTCCTGGATTTGCACTAATCATAAATTCAACGTTATCTTTGCCATAAGGACCGCATTTTTGTTCGATTTCAGTACCGAGTTTTTCAGTTAAAGAAACTTCAAAATGAGTTCCATTCATTCCAAGTTTTGACAATATAGCATCAACTTCAGAAGAAAGCTTTTGTGCAACTTCTTTGCGTCGGGCAGAAATTGAATTAGCACGGGTTAAAACTTCTTTTTCTAATTCTTTGATTTCTGCTTTCAGAACATCTTCTTTATTATTTTCACCAGAGTTTTCATTAATGTAATTTTGTGCTTTATTAAAATATTCAAAAACTTCTGCCAGAGGAGCATTTACAGATGAAGCATATTTTTTCTTCAAATTATAAATAAGAGAAAGACGCTCCTGAACTTCTGTAAGCCGGTTAGGATCAAAAACAAGCTTTTGCTGGTAATTTGAAAATTCTTCGGCTAAATCAGAAAGTTCATAAAAAGCAGATTCAATGCGTTCGTCAAGAGAAGTAATCGACTTATCCATCTGAGCAACTGAGGAAGATTCACGCCTGATTTTCTTTAAGGAATTGATTATTCCCTGCTCGGATTCAGACATAAGAGTATTTATATTTTCAACTGAAGTATAAATCTTTTCAAATGAAGAAAGTCGGGCTTCCTCATCTTCAAGCAGAGTATCTTCATCTTTTTTAAGTTTTGCCTTTTCTATTTCCTGAATTGCAAAATTACACATATCAATTTTTCTAAGCCGTTCACTGGAATTTTGCATAAATTCTGCAAATTCTTTGCGCTTGCTTACAAGAGCAGCATAATATTTTGTAAACTCTGCAACTTCGTTTGTGAGTCCTGCCCTGCTGTCCAAAAATTTGATATGTTCTGAAACCCGCATTAAAGACTGATGTTCGTGTTGTCCATGAATATCAACTAGAAAAGAAGAAAACTGAGCTAAATCACTTCTTGTAACAGGAGTATTATTTATCCAGGCAGCACTTTTACCTGTATCACGAATAAAGCGTCGCAACAATACGCGGTTATTTTCTATTTCAATTCCATGAATTTCAAGCCATTCAGCTGCATTTTGAGCTTCATCATTTTCCTGAATGTTTTTTCGTACTTTATCAGGATTTATTGTAAAAACACCGCTTACACTAGCCTCTGATTTTCCACTTCTAATTTGAGAAAGTTCTGCCTTTCCTCCAAGTAAAAATGAAAGAGCACCAATCAAAATTGATTTTCCGGCACCTGTCTCACCAGACAAAACAGTCAAACCATTTTCAAATTCCAGAAAATCAGACTCTATGAGAGCAAAATCTTTAATATTTAATTCTTCAAGCATAAGGTTCTCCTCTCCAGTTTAATTTTGAACGTAAAGAATTATAGAATTTTTCTTCATCACAGAATAAAAGTTTTATTTTCTTTGGATTCTTTACAATACGAATTATATCTCCGGTTTGCAAACTTATAGGCGTCTGTCCGTCGACAATCAGATTTACAGCTTTTGCCCTGCATGGCTGCAAATGTATTTCAAGCGTTCCTTCTGCATTAAGCACAATCGGTCTTGATGACAGAGAAAAGGAATTTAGTGGTGTCATAACAAAAGCGTCCATTGTAGGATCTACAATTGGCCCACCAGCAGAAGCTGAATAGGCAGTTGAGCCGGTTGGAGAAGAAATAATTACTCCATCTGATTTTAAGCGACATAAAAGAAGATTGTCGTAGTGCACAAAAAGAAATACTGTAGCCGATGATTCTTTTGCATTTATAACAATATCATTTAACGAGAGATTTTCATTTATTATTTTATTATCACGAATCAGCATTGATTTTAGAAGACTTCTCTCCTGGAAATAAACTTTTCCAGAAAGATAGGCTTCCATGTATTCTTTCCATAATTTGGGCTGAATTGGAGCCATAAAACCAAACTGTCCAAGATTAATAGGAAAAATTGGAATATCATTATCTACACAATTTCTGGCAGCATATAAAACAGTTCCATCACCGCCAAGAGTAACTACGAAATCATATCCATTAAAGTTTTTATTATTGCAAAAGCCGTCAAAATTAAACAAATCTACAGTGTAGTCTCTTTCTTCAAGATATGAAGAGATTTCTTTTGCGAGTAACTTTGATTCATCTTTTCCAACATTAACAATAATAAGAACTTTTTTTTTCATATCCGCCTTTTTTAAGGAAGCGTTCCTAAAACTTTTACAATCTTTGCAATT